>Ga0105106_10000150_pt1 | contig 45029 bp, 43 predicted proteins | sample PPLLaktember2015_5_FD_79109 | JGI IMG/M metagenome (GOLD analysis project Ga0105106, IMG submission 79109) | Freshwater sediment microbial communities from Prairie Pothole Lake near Jamestown, North Dakota, USA - PPLs Lake P8 Core (1) Depth... | ecosystem: Environmental > Aquatic > Freshwater >... | reverse complement strand
CCTCGGGCGCCGCAGCCGGGGACTCCTCGGCGCGCTCTTCGGACGCGGCCGGCAGCACGACGCGGAAGGTCGAGCCGACGCCGACTTCGCTCTCGGCCGTGATGTCGCCGCCGTACGAGGTCACGATGCTGCGGCAGATCGCGAGGCCGAGCCCCATGCCGGAGCCGCCGGGCTTCGTCGTGAAGAAGGGCTCGAAGATCCGTTCGAGAGCCTGACGTGGGATGCCGCGTCCGGAGTCCTTCACCTCGACCACGGCGCGCTGTTGCGCGTCGGTGTAGCTGCGGAGGACGATCTCGTGATGCTCGGCGTCGCCGGTGGGGACCGCCTGGGCGGCGTTCAGCAGCAGGTTGGTGAAGACCTGCACCAGGGAGCCCTCGGCCGCGTCCACCGGCGGCGTCGCGCCATACTCCGCGCGCAGCCGGGCGTGATGGCGCACCACGTGGCTCGTCATCTTCACCGCGCCCTCGAGCAGCGTCCGCAGATCGAGGAGCCGGCGCTCCTGCTCGCTGGGCCGCGCGAAGCGTCGCAGGTCGCTCACGATCTGGCGCACCCGCTCGGCGCCCTCGCCGGCGTCCCGCAGCAGATCCTGGAGATCCGTCAGCCGCGCTCGGACGCCCTCCACCAGCGTGCGCGACGGGCCCGAGAGCGCGAGCGCCTGGAGCGCGGCGGAGGATTCGCGCAGCGACTCCAGCGCCAGGGAGACGTTGCCGACGACGTAGGTCAGCGGATTGTTGATCTCGTGGGCGATGCCGGCCGAGAGCGTTCCGATCGTCGCGAGCCGCTCGGCCTGGACCAGGCGTTGCTCGAGCGCCCGCTTCTCGGTCACGTCGCGGAACACCACGACGCCGCCGAGCAGGATTCCCGCGTCGTCGAGGATGGGCGCAGCGGTGTCGTCGATCGTGAGCACGCGACCGTCCTTCGCGGCCAGCGTCGCGACGGCCGGGAGCCCGACCGGCGACGACGAGCGCATCGCGGCGCGGATCGGACAGTCGATCGGCGCGCCGTCGGCATCGCTCACCCGGAACACCTCGGCGACGGGCAGCCCGACGGCTTCTTCCCGCTTCCAGCCCGTGAGCTTCTCGGCGGCGGCGTTCAGGAAGCTGATCGTCCCAGCGGGGTCGGTCGCGATCACGGCGTCGGCGAGCGACTCGAGGGTGGTCGAGAACCAGCGCCGCTGCGCGGCCACGCGCGCATCGGCCCGATGCTTGTGCAGGGCGATCTCGATCGTGGTCGAGAGCTCGCGCTCGGCGAAGGGCTTCAGCACGTATCCGTAGGGCTCGACGCCCTTCGCGCGCGCGACGGTGGCGTCGTCGGAATGCGACGTCAGGAACACGATCGGCAGATCGAAGCGCCGCCGGATCTCGCGCGCGGCCTCGATGCCGTCCATCACGCCGGCGAGGCGGATGTCCATCAGCACGAGGTCGGGGCGCTCCTCGCGCGCGGCGCGGACCGCGGCCTCGCCGCTCGCCGCCGGCTCGAGCGCCTCGTAGCCGAGCTTCGACAGCGTGCGCCGCAGGTCGTCCGCGATCAGCGCCTCGTCCTCGACGATCAGCACCCGGGCGCTCATGCCGCGGCCTCCGTACGGTCTCGCGGCTCCGGCGCAGCGGGCGCGGGAAAGCGAAGCGTGCAGCGCGCCCCGCCCCGGCTCTCGAACGCGAGGCTCGCATCGAGCTGACGGGACAGGGTGCGGACGAGCTCGATGCCGATCCTCCACGGGCCGCCCGCGCCGAACTCCGGCGGCAGGCCGATCCCGTTGTCGGACACCACGAGCTCGACCTCGTCGCCGCGCCGGGCCACCTCGATCCGGATCTCGGGGCGCGCGATCGCCTCGGTCAGGCCGTGCTTCAGGCTGTTCGTCACGAGCTCGTTCAGGATCAGGCCGAACGGCAGCGCCCGATCGAGCGGGAGCGTGACGTCGTCGCCGGTGACCACCACCTGCACCAGTCGTCCGGCGTCGGCGCCGCGTGCGCGCAGCAGGGCGGTCGTGAGGTCGCGCGCGTACTCGGCGACGTTCACACTGGCGAGACTCTCGGAGCGGCAGAGCTTCTCGTGCAGCAGCGCGATCGAGCGCACGCGATCCTGGCTGTCCTCGAAGGCGGTGCGTGCCTCGGGGTCCGCGATGCGCTCGGAGTGGAGCCGGAGCAGGCTCGCGATCACCTGCAGGTTGTTCTTCACGCGGTGGTGGACCTCGCGCAGCAGCACCTCCTTGTCCTCGAGGGAGGCACGCAGGCGCTCCTCTGCGACGCGCCGCTCGGTGATGTCACGGCCCTCCGGGATCAGCAGCACGATGGCGCCGCTCTCGTCGCGGATCGGCTTCAACGAGAAGTCGATCGTGGCGGAGCGCTCGCCGGCGCCGCGGACGACCGTCTCGTACCGCACGAACTCGCCGGAGGCGGCCGCACGGATCGCATCGCGGAGCCGCTCCTGCACGTCGCGCGCGTACGACCACCAGCGCGCCTCCCAGAACGGCTTGCCGATGACCTCGCCCGGCGTCTGCGCGGCAAAATCGAGGGCGGTCCGGTTCGCTTCGAGCAGGATGCCGTCCGGGCTCAGCAGGCCGACGAACTGGAAGGCGCTGTCGAAGATCCCGCGGAAGCGCCGCTCGCTCGCGGCGAGGGCCGCCTCGGCCTTGCGCTGGGCGGTGACGTCACGCACCGCGAGGATCGTGACGGCGCCCTCGGGCGTCGGGAGCATCCGGGAGTGCGTCTCGATCTCGCGCGCGGGATTCGCGCCGGCGCGGAACAGCGCCGCGCCGCCCCGCGGTCGATCCGCCGGGCTGTCGGCGAGCAGGGCCTCGACGGGCGTGCCGACGAGCTCCGCGCGCGGCATGCCGAAGACGCGCTCCGCCTCGTCGTTCGCGAGCGCGACGCGATGACCGACGTCGGTCACGAGCATCGCGCCCGGCGCCGACTCGAGGTACGCCGTCGCGCGATCGAGCGCGATCTTGGTGCGCTCGAGCTCGCGGCCGAGCAGCCTCGCCGCCTCGTCGCGGCTCGCGTCGAGGAGCTCGAGGGAGCGCGCGATCCGGAGCGACAGCACGACCAGGACGACGCCCATCACCGTCGAGAAGATGGCGAGGCCGGCCTCCGTTCCGATCACGCCCCTCCGTTCGCCCTGGATCACGACCCAGCCGACCAGGATCGGCAGCAGGGCGACGCTGGGCAGGAGCAGCCGGGCCGACGCGCCGGCGCTCCCCGGGCTCGTCACGAGGCGGATGATGCCGCCGCTCGGATGAAGGGCCGCCGTGCCGAGCGCGAGGCCGAACAGGCTCAGGGCGGTCGGCACCGACAGGGACGAGAAGCCCGGGATCGCCTCGAGCGCGCGGAGCTTGAACACGGAGCACAGGAGCGCGAACCAGGACGTGCCGAGCAGGAGCAGCACGACGGGGTGCAGCAGCACGACCTGTCGGCGCGTGGAGAGCGCGAGGGCGACACCGAGCCCCGCGATCGAGAGCGCGGTGGCGAGCGATGGACGCCCCGGCAGGGCACCCTGGGTCCAGTGGTCCGCGATCAAGAGCTGGTCGATGCCGGGATCGAAGGGCGTCAGCTGCTCGGCCACCGAGGCGAGCCCGATGGCGGCCGTCACGAGCGCGAGCGCGGTCGCGAGGACCCGCGCGCGCCGCGCTCCCTGGAGCGCGAGCGACGCCGAGGCGCCGAGGAAGCCGATGGCGGTGTTGACCTTCATGGTCGCGCCACCTGGGACGATCGACGCCAGCGCCGGCACGTCGAGCATCCAGCCGACGAGGGCGAGCACCGCGAACGCCGCGGCCAGGGCCGATCCGCTGAACACGACGGCGACCGGCCGCGCGGCGTCGTCCCCGGTCGATCTGGAGGTCATCCCATGAAGCTACGTTCCGAACGCGAAGCGTCCACGGACCGGCGCGGCCTGGGAGCGTTGCGCGGCATCAGCGCAGCGCGCCCTGCGGCATTCCGCCTCGAGCCGGCGCGCTCGCCGCTGCGATAGCGTGCGGCCGCGCGCTCGAGCGGGCGCAGGGAGGCAGGCAGGATGGGCGTCGCGGCGGTGACCGGGTCGGCTTCAGGGATCGGCGCCGCGATCCGCGCACGCCTCGAAGCGGCAGGGGACACGGTGATAGGCGTCGACGTGGGGGACGCCGAGGTGATTGCCGATCTCGGCACGCCGGCGGGCCGGGCCGCCGCGGTCGCCGCCGTCGGCGCGCGGGCCGGCGACCGCCTCGACCGCCTCGTGGTCTGCGCCGGCCTCGGCGCCCACGTGCGCCCGCCGTCCCGCGTCGCGGCGGTGAACTACTTCGGCGCCGTCGACGTGCTCGACGGCCTCCTCGATCTGCTCGCGCGCGCCGAGTCGCCCGCGGCCCTGGCCCTCTGCTCGAACTCGGCGCAGATGGCGCCCCTGGACGAGCACCCCTACGTGCTGGCGCTGCTCGCCCACGACGAGGCCGCTGCGTCCCGGATCATCGACGCGCAGGACAGCCCGATCGTCGCCTACATGGGATCGAAGCATGCGCTCGGACGCGCGGTGCGGCGGCGCGCGGGCACCTGGGGCCGGCGCGGCGTGCGCCTGAACGCGGTCGCGCCTGGCCCGGTGCGCACGCCGCTGCTCCAGCAGGGTCTCGACGACCCGCTCACGGGCGCCGCGATCCGCGGCGTGACGGTGCCCCTCGGCCGGATCGGCGAGCCCCAGGAGGTCGCGGAGCTCGCGGCCTTCCTGCTCTCGCCGGCGGCGTCGTGGATCCACGGCGCGGTGTACTACATCGACGGCGGGAACGACGCCGAGATCCGGCCCGACCGCTTCTGAGGCGCGGGGCCGGCGCGGGGCGGTGTAGAGTGACGCCATGGCGAGCGCCCGCGACCCGCTGACGCGCCTGCGCAAGATCGTCGCCGCCTGGCCCGAGACCGCCGAGCGGCTCTCCCACGGCGCGCCGACGTTCTGGGGCGGGAAGAAGACCTTCGCGATGTTCCTCGACGACCATCACGGCGACGGGCGCGTCGCGATCTGGTGCAAGCTGCCGCCGGGCGCCCAGGCCGAGCTGGTCGAGGCCGACCCCGAGATCTTCTTCGTGCCGCCCTACGTGGGACCGAGCGGCTGGGTCGGGATCCGCGTCGATCGCGAGGTCGACTGGAAGATGATCGCGGGCCTGCTCGAGGACGGCTATCGCAGCGTCGCGCCGAAGCGTGCGCTCGTGGCCCTCGACGGCGGCTAGCGCCGCCACCAACGCAGCAGCGCGTAGAGCGGCGCGGCGAGGAGCAGCGCGCCCACGAAGGGCTCGAGGGCGTGCGTCACCACGACGTGCCACTCGCCCGGTGTGCGGCAGATGAGGTGGGCGGCGAGCGCGCCGAGCGCCGTCGCGCTGCCCGCCGAGACGAACGCCGTGCGGCCGCGCTGGAGCGGCGCCGCGCGCGACGCGAGGCGCGTGACGAGCAGCGCCGCCGGCAGCGAGAACACGAGGCTCGCGATGATGCACGGCAGCTCCGGAGCGCCGCGCCAGATCGGCTCGCTCGAAGCCCCGCTGCCGGCGACCGCGTACGCGCTCGCGAGGCCAGCGAGCCCGAGCGCCGCGAGCCCGAGCGCGAGCGCGCGCCAGGCCTCGGCCTCGCGGCCCGGGCGCGCGAAGGCGAGGGCGGAGGTCGCGCCCGCGACGCCGGCCGCCGCGAGCCCGAGGGCCATCCAGAGGAACGGCGACCCGAGCTGGAGCAGCGGCAGCCCGGGCGCCCGCAGGCCGAGCCCGGCGACGACGACCACCGCCACGGCGGCCGCGAGCAGAAGCACCGTCGCGAGCTGGCGGCGCAGCGGCGGGATGCGGCGAACGGGGCGGGCATCGCGCCCGAGCGCGGCGATCACGGCGTCCGTGCGATCCCTGCTCACGTCGCGTCTCCCGCGAGCAGGGCGCGCAGCGCGACGTAGGCCCGGTGGATGCGCGCCTTCAGGGCGCCGCGCGTGGTGCCGACGCGCTGCGCGGCCTCGTCCACGCTCAGGCCCTCGAGATGGAGCAGCGTCACGGCCTCGCGTTGGCTCGCGGGCAGCTTCGCCAGGGCTCGCTCGAGCTCGCGGGCGATCGCGCCGCTCTCGGGCGACGCCGACCGAGCGCGATCGCCCGGCGCGTCCGGGTCGGCGTGCCGTCGCAGGTCGTCTCGCAGCGTCTCTTCCCGGCGGGCCCGGCGCCCGCCCCGGCGCTGGTGGTCGCGCAGCGCGTTCTTCGCGATGGCGAAGAGCCAGGGCTCGAAGGGGCGCTCGGCGCGATAGCTGTGGCGTGCCCGGTGGATGAGGAGCAGCACGGTCTGCACCACGTCCTCGACCGCGGCGTCGCTCGGGAGCCGTTTGCGAACGTAGGCCTGGACCACCGGACGAACCTCGTGCAGCAGCGCTTCGTAGCGCCGGCCGTCGCCCTCCTGGGCGGCCGCCATCCACGCAGACCAGCGCTCCGAGCGGCCGGCGTCGTGCCGGCGCTCGCCCGCCTCTACTACGCCGGGGGGAGCCCGACGGATATGCCCCGCGCCAGCCATCGGCTTCGCAGCCTACCACCGCAGCGCCCCGCGCTTTGCCGTATCCGATCGGGCTCCTGCGGCGTAGGACCGGGAGGCCAGGGGCGGGTCGCGTCGGGAGGGCACCCTTGGGCTCGCACGCTCGCGAGGGCGTCGGGCCGTTGCTCCCGAATGGCGGTCACCGGGCTAGCCGGGGAGGGCCACGGGCGAGATCTCGCGTGGCCCTCCCTGCGCAGCCCGAGAGCCGTCGCAGCGTGGAGCGCTAGCGTCGGATTCCGGACGGGCAGCCATCCTGCTCGTCGAGGAGGACCCCGATGATCGGCTACGTCACGCTCGGTACGAACGACATGGCGCGCGCCGCGCGCTTCTACGACGCCCTGCTGGCCGAGCTCGGCGCGAAGCGCGCGATGGACTCGGAGAGCTTCATCGCCTGGGCGACGGGCCCCGGCCAGCCGATGGTCTCGATCATCAAGCCGTTCGACAAGAATCCGGCGACGGTCGGCAACGGCGTGATGGTCGCGCTCGCGGCGAGCAACAAGGCGCAGGTGGACGCGCTGCACCGCAAGGCGCTCGAGCTCGGCGGCAAGGACGAGGGCGCGCCGGGCCCGCGCGGCGGCGGCTTCTACGCCGGCTACTTCCGCGATCTCGACGGCAACAAGCTGAACGCGTTCTGCATGGGCTAGCACGGCTCCGCACGTCGCCGCGACCCGAGGTCGCGGCGACGTGCGACGGCGTGCGCAGGATCAGTGGCGCCGCATGACGCGGCGCCTGCCCAGCGCGAGCGCGCCGAGCGCGAGGCCGAGAAGGCTTGCCACCCCCGGCTCCGGCACCGCGGTTGCGATCTGTCGGATGCCGATCGAATCGCCCACTTCATAGCGATCGCCGGGATTGCCCCAGTCCCAGCGCAGCCAGATCGTGTTGACCTCGCCGGGGTCCTGACCACCCGCGCTCGCGGAGAAATCGATCTCCGTGCCACCGAAGGGCGACGACTGGTCGAAGATCGTGTTGCCGAACGGGGTGGGAGGGACCTCGGGAATGCCGGTGACCGTGAGCAAGGTCAGGCCGAGCGGCTGGCTGAAGTCGCTGGTGTAGAACTCGAGGTGGTAGTCCGTCCAGGTGAGCGTCGTGTCGTTGGTGACGACGAACTCGATGTACATCGAGTCCCAGTCGGAGTGCTGGTCGACCGCTTCGATCGTGACGACCTTGTCGAACGTGAGCCCGGTCGGCGAGACGAGGGCAAAGCCGCCCACGGAATCGTAGGGCTCGAGCGTCTGCTCGCCGTACGACTCCGCGATCCGCACGCCGGTCCGGACGCCGAGGAAATCGTTCGCGGGATCCACGTTCGCAGTCACGCTCGTGATCGTGTTCGCATCGCCCGCGTTCACGTCGAGCACCGAAGCCGCCTGTGCGCGCGGCGCCGACAGCGCGATCAGCGCCGCGAGAGCCGCAACGAGCCTTCCGGCGACCACGGTCCAGCCATTCCCTGCATGCATGAGGTGCACCTCCTGAAGGGAGGTGGCGCTGGCGCGCGGGAAGTGGCACGGACCGTTCGGTCCATTCCAAGTCGGCCGAGTGGGAGTTGCAACCCCATGTGCCATCGTGGCACGCATCGGCGTGTGGCATGGCGACGCCTCTCGATCCGAATGCGCGCGTGCGCGCTCTCGCGACTCAGCCGCCGGAGAGCGACTGCAGGACGTGAACCTCGTCGCCGGCCGCGAGCGCGACGTCGAGCCCGCGCACGGCGACGCGGTTCACGAACACGCGCATGTGTTTGCGGATGGCTCCCTGCTCGTCGATCACGCGGAAGCGGATGCCCGGGTAGCGGCGATCGAGGTCGTCGAAGAGCAGGTCGAGCGTCGCGCCCTCGGCCTCGACGGCGCTCTGCTGCCCGACGTAGGAGCGCAGCGGCGAGGCGAGCTGCACGCGCACGGCGTCTAGCCTCCGATCTCCGCCGCGCTGACGGCGTGGACCAGCGGCAGGTGGCTCGCGAGGCAGCGCCACGAGGCGCCTTCGTCCGCGCTGCTCCAGATCTCGCCGCTCGTCGTCCCGAAGTAGAGCCCGACCGGGTCGTGAGAGTCGGCGGTCATCGCCTGTCGCCGCACCGTGTACCAGGCCTGCTCGCGGGGCAGGCCGGCATCGAGGCGCTGCCACGAGGCGCCGGCGTCGCGCGTGGCGTAGACCGCGGGCCTTCCACCCGGGCTCGTGCGGGGCCAGACCTCGGTGCCGTCCATCGGGAACACCCACGCGGTTCGCGGGTCGCGGGGGTGCAGCACGATCGGAAAGCCGATGTCGCCGATCTCCGCCGGCATCCGCTCGCCGATCCGCTCCCACTTCTCCGACGGCCGCTCGAGCCGGTAGATGCCGCAATGGCTCTGCTGGTAGAGCACGTCCGGCGAAATCGGGTGGAGCTGCACGCAGTGGGGATCCTGGCCGAACTCGGGGTAGGGATCGGGCAGGAAGTCGACGCGGCAGCCCGCGTTCAAGGGCCGCCAGTCGCGGCCGCCGTCCGTACTCTCGAGCACGCCGCCGCCGCCGCCCGACATCGCGACGTAGAGGTGGCGCGGATCGCGCGGGTCGATCTGGATCGAGTGGAGCAGCGCGCCGTCGGGCGTGGAGTTCACCTCGACCGGCGTCCACTCCAGATTGCGCGGGTGGTCGTTGAAGCCCGCGACGGGCTCCCAGGTGTCGCCGCCGTCCTCGCTCCGGAACAGGCCCTCGGGCGAGGTGCCGGCGTACCAGGTGTCGCGCTCGCTCGCGTGACCGGGCTCGAGCCAGAACACGTGGTCGACGGCGCGGGCGCGCTCGCCCGGCTCGGCCTTGCGGAAGGCCGGCGGCCGCGTCGCCTCCTTCCAGCTCGCGCCCGCGTCGAGCGAGCGGAAGACCGTGGGCCCGAGGTGTCCGGTGCGCGCGGCCATCAGCACCGTGCGGCGATCCCGCGGATCCATCACGACGTGGTGGACGACGTGGCCCAGGAAGTGCGGGCCCTCGAGCGCGAAGCGACGCCGTCCGGCGTCTCCACGCAGGATCCAGGCGCCCTTCTTCGTCGCCACGAAGAGCGCCACGGCGCCGCGTGCCGGGTCGGGAATCGGTCCCATCGTCCGCCTCCTCGGCCAGCCTCCTGCCCCACCCTACACCCGCGTGCAGGACCCGAGGACGGGCCGGCCCCTGCTCCGTCGTCGAACGGAGCCGGCGGGATTCGACAGGGGCCGGGGCGCGCTCCTGCAGCAGGCCTGCGGCTTCGGGGCTCACCTTGGGGCCAAGTGCCTCGCGCCGGCTGCTCGCGGCCGCCTCCGGGCCCCCCAGAGCGGCACGGGGCTTGAAGACGATCCGGGAGGAGGTGCCGAGCCATGGGCGCGAGCGTGAAGGAATGGATGACGGGTGACCCCGTCTCGATCGAGCCCGGCGCCTCGGCGCTCGCGGCCCTCGATCTGATGATCGAGCGCGGCATCCGCCACCTCCCGGTGGTAGACGGCGCGAAGCGGGTGATCGGCATCGTCTCGATCGACGACCTGCGCGCGGCGCTCCCGATCGAGGTCAGCCTGCGCCGCTCACCCTCGCCGGCGGAGCGTCGCGCGATCCGCGACTACGCGATCGGCGAGCTGATGACCCACGCGCCCGAGGTCGCGCACGGCGACGGGACGCTCGAAGAGGCCGCGCAGCGGATCGCGGATCACCGCATCGGCGCGCTGCCCGTGATCGACGCGGACGGACGCCTCGAGGGCATCCTGTCGGAGACCGACGTGCTGAACGCGGTGGCGACGAGCCTGTGGACGGACCGCGTGCGCGAGCGGCGCGGTGCGCGGCGCGAGCAGGACGCGCTGATCGACGAGCTGCGCGCGGAGCGCGAGCGCCTGCGCCGGACCTTTCTCGCGACCGGCCGCGAGGAGGACGCGCTCCTGGCCGAGTCGCAGGCGAGCGGCATCGACGTCGAGGAGCGCGCCACGGACCTGACCGGCGCGCGCGCCGCGGATTCGGTCCACGCCTTCGCGTCCCGGCGCCTCGCGGCGCTCGATCGCGCGCTCGCGCTGGCGGAGGCAGGCAGGCTCACGCGCTGCGAGCGCTGCGGTGGCGAGATCGCCCTCGCGCGCCTGCGCGCGATGCCCAGCGCCACCACCTGCATCGCCTGCGCGCGCGAGCAGGAAGGCTGACGAGAGTGCAGACGGCGCACGCGGCCCGGGCGTGCGCTGCTCAGCCCGGCGCGGGCGCGGCGTGGTCGGCGAGACGAACCGGCAGGCGCCGCTGACCCCAGTGGCCCGGCACCGCCTCGAACACGCCGGCACAGCGCGTGCCGCAGCTCGGGCAGCAGCCGTCCGGGCCGAGCCGCCAGGCGGTGATCTCGTACCAGTCGCGCCCGATCAGCTCGTCGCCGCAGCCCGCGCAGAACGTGCTCTGTCCGGCCGGGTCGTGGACGTTGCCCGTGAAGACGTGGTGGATGCCGTGGGCGCGCGCGATGTCGCGCGCGGTCTGCAGCGTGGCCGGCGGCGTCGACGGCTTGTCGAGCATGCGCCAGTCGGGATGGAACGCCGAGAAATGCCAGGGCACGTCGGGCCCCAGGTTGTCCACGAACCAGCGGCTCGCGGACTCGAGCTCCTTCGGCCCGTCGTTCTCACCGGGGATCAGCAGCGTCGTCACCTCGAGCCAGACCTTCGTCTCGTGCTTCAGGTAGACGAGCGTGTCGAGCACGGGCGCGAGCTCCGCCGAGCAGACATCGCGGTAGAAGCGCTCGGTGAAGCCCTTCAGATCGACGTTCGCAGCGTCCACGTGGGCGAAGAAGTCGCGGCGCGCGTCGGGCTGCACGTAGCCCGCCGTCACGGCGACGGTCTTCACGCCGACGTCGTGGCACGCCTGCGCGGTGTCGACGGCGTACTCGAGGAAGATCACGGGGTCGTTGTAGGTGAAGGCGACGCTGCGGCAGCCGAGCTCCGACGCCGCGCGCGCGATGCGCTCGGGCGGCGCCGCGTCGGCCAGGGTGTCGAGATCCCGCGACTTGCTGATGTCCCAGTTCTGGCAGAAGCGGCAGGTGAGGTTGCAGCCCGCGGTGCCGAAGGAGAGCACGGGCGTTCCCGGCAGGAAGTGATTCAGGGGCTTCTTCTCGATCGGATCGACGCAGAAGCCGCTCGAGCGCCCGTAGGAGGTGAGGACGACCTGGTCGTCCTGCCGGGCGCGCACGAAGCAGAGACCGCGCTGGCCTTCCTGCAGCCGGCACGCGCGCGGACAGACGTCGCACTGCACCCGACCGTCGTCGAGACGATGCCAGTGCGTGGTGGGGACTACCGGGCCCTTCATCGACGGATATGGCTCCGGCCGGGAAGATCGGCCTTTCACTATTCATCCGATCGCCCGACCAGGCTGTCAACGCGTTGCCAGGCCTCCGCCGGAGCGCACGTTGATATGGGGAGGGGGAACGAGGTGTCCGAGGTTCGCGCGCCGGCAGTCGCCGGCCTGTTCTATCCCGGCGATCCGCGCGCGCTGCGGGCGGCCGTGGAGGGCTATCTGGCCGAGGCGGCGACGGCCGGCGAGCCGCCGAAGGCGCTCGTCGTTCCTCATGCCGGCTACGTCTACTCCGGCCCGATCGCGGCCAGCGCCTATGCGCGGCTCGCTCCGCTGCGCGAGCGCGTGAGCCGCGTGGTGCTCCTCGGCCCGGCGCATCGCGTCGCTTTCCGGGGCCTTGCCGTGCCGAGGGCCGACGCCTTCGAGACCCCGCTCGGCCGCATCGAGCTCGATCGCGCCGGAATCGAGACCGCCCTCGCAGTGCCCCACGTGGTGCAGCTCGACGCAGCGCATCGCGAGGAGCACAGCCTCGAGGTCCAGCTCCCGTTCCTCCAGCGCGTGCTCGCGCACTTCCGCCTGGTGCCGCTCGTCGTGGGCGATGCGACGCCGCGCGAGGTTTCCGCCGTGATCGAGGCGCTCTGGGGCGGCGACGAGACGCTCGTGGTCGTGAGCTCCGATCTCTCGCACTACCTCCCGTACGACGAGGCCCGCGCTCTCGACCAGGAGACGAGTCGCGCGATCGAGGCCCTCGAGCCCGAGGCGATCGGGCACGACCAGGCCTGCGGACGGCTGCCCGTGCAGGGGCTCCTGCTGAGCGCACGGCGTCACGGCCTGCACGCCCGAACCCTCGACCTGCGCTGCAGCGGAGACACGGCGGGGCCGCGCGACTCCGTCGTCGGGTACGGGGCCTATGTCTTCGCCTGATCCCAGGAGCGATCGCAAGCGCGCCCTCGCGCCGCTCGTCGACATCGCGCGGGCGTCGATCCGTTACGGACTGGTTCGGGGCGTGCCGCTCGCGGCCGAGCCGCAGGGGTTCGCGCCGCTCCTCCAGGCGCCGGGCGCGAGCTTCGTCACGCTCCACGCCGAGGGCGAGCTGCGGGGCTGCACCGGGAGCCTCGCCGCCCTGCAGCCGCTCGTCGTGGACGTCGCGCGCAACGCCTTCGCAGCGGCCTTCCTCGATCCCCGCTTCTCGCCGCTCGGGGCCGAGGAGCTCCCGAGCCTCGCGCTCCACGTCTCCATCCTCGGCCCGCAGCAGCCGCTCGAAGTCGCGACGGAAGAGGAGCTCCTCGCGCGCCTGCGACCCGGCGTGGACGGGCTGGTGATCGAGGAGGGCGCCCTGCGGGCGACCTTCCTGCCTGCGGTCTGGTCGCAGCTCCCGTCGCCGCGCGCCTTCCTCGAGCACCTGAAGCACAAGGCGGGGCTGCCGGCGGGCTACTGGTCGGAGACGATCCGCGTCTCGCGCTACGAGGTCGAGGAGATCGGCGAGTAGCCGGCTACGCCGAGAGGTCCACCAGCCAGGCCGAGGGCGCGGCCGCGGCGACGGCGCAGCGCGCGAGATTCGCCCACGCGCGGCAGCGGTCGAGCACGACGCTGTCCGCGCTCGCGACCACCGCCTCGCCCGCGCACAGGATCGGGTCCGGGTCCGGCACCACGTCGACCTCGAAGCGCCAGCCGTGCTGCGCGGCGATCTCGAGCAGCAGGCCCCGGAGCCGGCCGCTGTTCGACACCGGGGCGTCGAGCAGGAAGCGGCACGAGGCCGGCCGCCAGCGCGCGAGGACCTCGCCGATCGCGATGATCGCGGGGCGCGTCTCCTCGACCCGGCGCCAGCTTCCGTGCACGCTCGCCACGTCGCGGTAGCAGCCGTCCCGCGCCGCCAGCACGACGCCGCCCGCGAGCGCGGCCTCGACCGTGGTGAGCACGTTGTAGCCGTCGATCCAGAGCGCGCGCTCGGCGAGCGCGTCGAGCGCGAGCGCGTCGGGCGCGAGCTCGCGGGCGCGACGCGCGCGCACGGTCTCGTCGCTCGCCGCACAGCGCGCGACCGCCGTGCGCTGGCGTTTCGTGAGCGCGTAGCGGTCGCCGACCAGGGCCGTCGAGGACGGCGTGGCGTAGCCGCGTCCGAGGAGGAGCGAGAGGTCAGCGGTCGCATCGCGCAGTGCGGGCCACGCGGCGCGGCCGAACAGCGCGGCGTCCTGGGGATGGGCGCCGCGGTGTCGGCGGGCGTCGGGCATGCGCTCTCCCCGCCGCGCCGATCCAGGGCTCGCGCCGTCGCCCGCTACGCGCGCGCGCGACGCCGCGACGCGCGCAGGAGCGCGAGCGGGAGCAGCGCCTCGAGCCCGAGCAGCCCGCAGCCGCCGCCGCTCTCGCTGTTGACGGCCGCGTTCTGGCCGCAGTGCGGATCGGCGAGGTCGATCTTCCCGTCGTTGTCGTTGTCGACGCCGTCGTCGCATTGCGGGCTCTCGCTCACGGAGTCCACGGTGCCGCAGCCCGGGTCGGCGGGATCGTCCACCAGGCCATCGCCGTCGTCGTCGATCCCGTTCTGGCAGGCCGGCGTGGACGACCGGCCGTAGACGGTCTTCGCACCCTGGATGTCGTCGGGCGACGGGATGCGATTGATCGCGAGGCAGCAGCCTTCGCCGACGAACATCACCTCGTCGGGGCCGTCGGCCGGATGGCCGAGGCCCATCGCGGCGTGGCCGAGCTCGTGCAGGAAGAGCCCTTCGAGGTCGTTGCCGAAGGTGTCGAAGGGCGCGCCCTCGGCGCCGGGGAAGATCCGGAAGACGTTGGTCAGGTTGAAGACGATGTCGCCCGCGACCGGGTCCGGGAAGTGGAGATCGTCGCCCGGTGGGCCGTAGCCGACGGCGCCGACCCACTCGAAGCCGCTGCCGGGCACCGCCGCGAACGCCGCGATGCGCAGGTCGGGCGCCGTCGCACCGGGCGCGCCGAGCGGCTGGCCGGTGTCGTCCAGCGGGCCGACGAAGCTCACGCCCGCGACCAGCTCCCAGGTCTCGAAGGCGCGCGCGAGCGCCTCGTCGAAGGCGCCGGCGCCGTAGGTGGCGTCGACGGCCGCGCGCAGCGCGCTCACGTTGCTCGTGCCGGTGGCCTCCGGCGCGAGCGGGAAGCCCGGGTCCATGGCCGTCCCGTCCGGCACGAAGCCCCAGGTGATGACCGCCGGCCGGCCGTGCACCGGGTCGTCCCACTTCGAGCCGTAGCCCTGGCCGAAGGTGACGTAGTCGGCGGCGGCGACGGTCGCGATGCAGGCGAGCGCGATGCCGGCGACGACGAGGCGGAAGGGGCGAAGGCGCATCGGAGTCTCCCGTCTGGTGGGGCCACTCTACTACCGCGCGCGCGGCTCGGCGCGGTCGACGTGTGTGGACCCTCCTACATCGTGGCGCGGCGCACATCCCACGAACGCGGGATCCTCGTCGCGCGGCCCATTCTTCGCTTGCCATCGCGTGCGCAAAGAGTGACAAGGGAGGGTCTCGGAATTCCACGCCGAGATCGGAGGTCCGCATGGAAGCGCGCGCCCGTTCAGCGTCGTCCTTCATCGTCCGCTTCGGGCGCACGATCTTGCGACGGGGCGGGCTCCTCGCGCTCTTCGCGCTGACGATCGTGCTTCCCGAGACGGCGCTCACCAGCCACGACCCGCTGCCGGACAGCATCACCACGCCGAACCTCGGCTACATCGTGCGCTTCGACAACGACAATCCGTACACGCCGCCGGCGGGTGGCACCGACGACATGAACTTCTTCCCGACCGCGCAGGCCCAGAGCGCGGCCGACGCCCTCGACCGCTCGGGTGCGAGCGCCGCGGGCAATCCGAATGGCTATCACAACGGCTACGTCGGCCTCGGCTTCCTCGCGCCCGACTTCGACGGCGCCGATCTCCAGACGCTGGTCTTCGACTGCGGCCAGCACGGGGGCTGCGACTCGGGGAACGCGCCGGCGGATCGCATCAACATGCCGGCCACGAGCTACATCCAGCAGACCGACGCCTGCATCCGTCTCGTGATGGGCCACGAGCTCTTCCATCACGTGCAGTACGCCTACATCGACTTCGGCAACTGGTCGGGCTGGGGCGACGAGCCGGTCGAGGGCACCGCCCGGATGATGCAGGACAAGCTCTACACCGACGTCGACGGCAACGCGGGCTGCATCACCTATCGCGGCGAGGTGAACGACTACCTCGGCAACCCGAATCGCACGATGTGGGACCTCTCGTACACCACGGCGCTGTTCTGGAACTACCTGACGGAGCAGCTCGGCACGAATCCGACCGCGCCGGCGATCGGCACGGACTTCGTGCGGCGCTTCTGGGAGCGCGCGGGCGACCGCGCCGACGAGCCCGACTTCGTGGGCGTGCTGCGCGAGACGGTGCAGGACTTCGACCTCTTCGAGACGCTCGACAACGTCTTCCACGACTTCACGATCGCGAACGCCGCCAAGGACCTGAATCTCTCCCTGATCGCCGACGGGCTCCGCTACCGCTACGCGGACGAGAACGACGGCGTGAGCGGCGACTACAACCTGGTGGCGCGCACCTGGACCGGGCAGATCCCGCCCGATCGCGGTCCGATCGCGGACAACGTCGTCGCCTGGGGCGCGCGTTACTACGAAGCGACGATCAATCCCCAGGAGGCCTGCCGCAGCGGCGTGGTCGGCTTCCGCGGCGACGGCGACCTGGCGGCCTACGGTCTCATCGCGGTGCAGAAGGGGGATGAGGTCCAGCGGATCGTGAAGGCGCGCACCGGGACGTTCCGGAAGTCGTTCCTGCAGCGGCCGAGTCGGCCCTACACCCGTCTCATCGCGTCGGTCGCCGGCCTCGATGAGGCGGCGGACTTCACGTACACGTTCGCCTGCGGCACGGTGCAGCTCGCGATCATCGAGCCCACGGCCGCGCGCCAGGCCTACGTCGGCAACTTCGACGCGCCCGAGCGCTTCCTGATCCGCCTGCTCGTCACGGGCCCCGCTTCCCTCGGCACGCCTACGGTCGAGGGCCTCGAGGCGTCCGACTTCGAGGTCTTCGTGGGCAGCGCGTCGGATCCCGCGAACCAGGCGCCGGTCGTGTCTGCCGCCCACGTGCAGGGCGAGTACTGGGTCGTGGCCCAGGCGCCGCCGAAGGCCGCGAACGGCGTGTTCGACCTGACGGTGCGCCTGCCCGAGGTCGTGAGCGCCACGAGCGTCGGCTCCGTCAACTACGCGGTGCAGATCCTCGACCAGGTGCTCGTGATCGACCGCTCGGGCAGCATGCTCTCGCCGGCCGGCGCGCCGAAGCTCGACGCCGCGAAGAACGCGGCGACGCTCTTCGTCGACGCCGCGGGCGGCGACGACCAGATCGGCGTCGTGACCTTCGGCGGCGACAACGTCGAGCCGAACGACGACGCGACGCTCGCGCGCATCCTGCAGCCCGCGACCGACGGGCAGCGCAACCTCTGCAAGGCCGCGATCGGCGGGATCTCGACCACGCCGAACGTGCTGACCTCGATCGGCGACGGCCTCGACAAGGGCGGCGACGAGTTCCCGATCCGCGGCAGCCTGCTCGGGGAGGACTGGCTCGTCCTGCTCTCGGACGGCATGCAGAACGAGGCGCAGTTCTGGAACACGATCCGCCCGGCGATCCAGGCCGCGGGCATCAAGGTGAACGCGATCGCCCTCGGTCCGCTGACCGACCAGGCGCTGCTGCAGTCGATCGCCGACGAGACCGGCGGCATCTACTACTACGTCGACGTCGGGAGCGCGGCCGGCCTGCGCGCGAGCGCGGCCGCGGCCGCCGCCGCGGTGAGCCCCGGCACCCTGCCGAACCGCCTGAGCGACGCCTACTCGCTCGCGACCGAGCGCATCCAGCGCCTCGACCGCCTGTGGGAGATCGCCGGGACGTCCGGCGGCTTCGAGAGCTTCCCGATCCCGGTGGGCGAGGGCGGGATCGAGGAGGCGCGCTTCGCGTTCAACTGGTCGAACGCGGCCGACAAGCTGCAGGTGCAGGTGCGGCGGCCGAACGGAACGCTGGTGGCGGACGGCGTGGCGGGCGCGCGCATCTTCGCGACCCCGACCCACGTGGTGGTGCAGGTGCCGCTGCTCACGACGGGCACCTGGCACGTCGAGCTCACTCCCCTCGCCGGCGCGCCGGAATACTTCGGCGTGCTGCAGGGTCGCAGCCGCAACGGCACCCAGATGACGCTTCAGTTCGCGCAGACCCACGGCAACGCGCGGGCCCTGGCGCAGGGCGCGCTCTTCCTGCGCGGGCTCCCGATGCCGATCCAGTCGGTGATCACCGACTCGAAGGGCCCGATCCTCGGGGCGAACGTGGAGGCGATCGTCGAGCATCCCGACGGCACCACCATCCTGCTGCCGCTCTTCGACGACGGCAGCCACGGCGACGGCGCCGCGAACGACGGGGCGTACGGGAACTTCTACACCCGCACCACGGCCTTCGCGTTCGGGAACCTCCCGGACGGGCCCGACGGCAGCCCGAACGTGATCCCCCAGAAGGGGAGCTACCCGGTGCGCGTGAGCGCGAGCGGGCTCGATTCGGGCGGCCAGGTCTTCGCGCGCATCCGCAAGGGCGCCTTCGAGGTGAACGAGGTGCGCGACTCGACGCCCCCCGTCGACATCGACCAGGACGGGATGCCGACGCGCTACGAGGACCTGCACTCGTGCCTGAAGTCCGGCAGCGACGACAGGAGCGAGGACCCCGACGTCGACGAGCTCAAGAACTTCGACGAGTGGGAGGCCGGCACCGATCCGTGCAGCCCCGACACCGATCGCGGCGGCGAGAGCGACCGCTCGGAGCTCGTACGCGGCGCGAACCCGTTCGACTCCCGCGACGATGCGCTGCCGCGGCCCGAGCACGCGGCCGTGATCGACCACGCGCCGGACCATCAGGATCCGCCGGTCGCGCTGTTCTCGAAGACGAACCTGCTGCGCTTCCCGGTGCACCCGTCCTACGAGAAGCTCCGCGTGCTGCGCAGCACGAGCCCGGGCGGTCCGTTCGCCGAGGTCGCGAGCTTCGACCCGCGTCCGACGCGAGGCCTCTTCTACGACCCGGGCCTCACGAACGGCGTGACCTACTTCTACCTGGTCCAGGCCTTCGACCTGAACGGGAGCGCGAGCGCGCCGTCGAGGCTCTTCAGCGGCACGCCGAACGACGATCCCTATCCGCCGCTCGGCGGGATCTCGATCAACGGCGGTGCGCCGTACACGGTCTTGCTGAACGTGACGCTGGATCTCGTCGCTGATCCCGACACGACGCAGATGCGGTTCGCGAACGAGCCGACCTTCGCGGGCTCGTTCTTCGTGCCGTTCGCGGCGACCTCGCCCTGGGTTCTCGCGCCGACGCCGGCGGGCGTCGCGACGGTCTACGCGCAGTTCCGGGACGCCGCCGGCAACGTGTCGGCGACGTACCAGGACGAGATCCAGGTCAAGCCGCTGGCGCAGGTCGGCAGCGTGATCGGCCAGGGGCTGCTGCAGGGGGCGGCCAACCACGAGGGCATCTTCGTGAAGCTCGTCTCGGGCCCGGGCGAGGGCGCGCCGGACCTGACGTCGGCGACCGGCGCCTTCGGCATCGGTCCGCTGCTGCCCGGCACCTACGTGCTGCGCCTCGAGCGCAACGGCTACCGCCCGGTCCAGGTGAGCGGGGTCGTGGTGCCGGCGGGCGGTATCGTCGACATCGGCCCGCGCACGCTGCTGATCCTGGATGGGGACGGCGACGGCGTGCCCGACGTCTCCGACAACTGTCCGACCGTCCCGAATCCGGGCCAGCAGGACGCCGGCGGGCTCGGCACGGGGTCGCTGCCGAACGGTCGCGGCGACGCCTGCGAATGCGGCGACGTCTCGGGCAACGGCATCGTCACGATCACGGACGCGACGCTGATCCAGCGTGCGCTGCTCACGCCCCCGACCGCGACCATGACGCGGCCCGAGCTGTGCAACGTCGGTGGCAACGCCACCTGCTCGATCGCCGACTCGGTGATCGTGCGGCGGGCGCTGCTCACGCCCCCGACGGCGACGATCGATCCGGAGGCCTGCCTGCCGGCGCCGCCGTGAGCCGCTGCGTGCGGCCGGGGCCGACGCCCCGGCCGCATGCGACAGCCCCATCTCCCGAGGCTGCGGTGTAGGATCGGGGGCTCTTCAGGAGGCCCCCATGCAGCTCCTCGGCCGCCTGCGCCAGGAAGGGCGCGGGCTCCGCGCAACGCTTCGAACCGGGCTCGCGCTCCGCAAGCTCACCCTCGACGGCAGCGACTCCGCCGCCGACGTCGTGGAGCATCACGCGAAGCAGGCGCCGAACGCCCCCGCGATCCGCTTCGAGGGGCGCGTCATGAGCTACGGCGAGCTCGACGCCGCCGCGAGCCGCGTCGCGCACTGGGCGCGGGGCCAGGGCATCGGCCAAGGCGACGTGGTGGCGCTCTTCTTCGAGAACCGCCCGGAATACCTGGTGCTGTGGCTCGGCCTCGCGAAGATCGGCGCCGCGGCCGCGCTCTTGAACACGAACCTGCGCGCCGGGCCCCTCGCCCACACGCTGCGCGTCGCCGACGCGAAGCTCCACCTGGTCGACGCCGCGGTGGCCGACGCCTATGCCGAGGCCCGCGCGGAGCTCGAGGACGCTCCGCCCGTCTGGGTCTCGGGTGGCGGCCTCGCCGGCGCCGGCGATCTCGACGCCGCGGTCGCGGCGCAGCCCGCGACGCGCGTCGGGCCCGAAGCGCGCGCGCAGCTCCGAACGCGCGACCTGCTCTTCTACATCTACACCAGCGGCACCACCGGCCTGCCCAAGGCCGCGCGCATCAGCCACCAGCGCTTCCTCATGGTCGCCCACGCGTTCCGCATCGGCTGCGAGATCACCGCGCGCGACCGCGTCTACGTCACGCTGCCGCTCTACCACACGGCGGGCGTGATCTGCGCCGCCGGAATGGCGCTCACGGCGGGCGCCACGATCGTGCTGCGACGGCGCTTCTCGGCGCGACAATTCTGGGAGGATTGCGCCGCGAACGGCGTCACGGTCTTCCAGTACATCGGCGAGCTCTGTCGCTACCTGCTGAACACGCCGCCCCATCCCGACGAGAAGCGCCACCGGATCCGGCTCTGCGTCGGCAACGGCCTGCGGCCCGACATCTGGGAGCCGTTCCAGGCGCGCTTCGGGATCCCGCGCATCTTCGAGTTCTACGGCTCGACGGAAGGCAACGTGGCGCTCACCAACCTGGACGGGCGTCCGGGCGCGGTCGGGCGCGTGCCGTGGTACCTCGAGCGGCTCTTCACCGCGCGGCTGATCCGCTTCGACGTCGAGACCGAGACGCCGGTGCGCGGCGCCGACGGCTTCTGCGTGCCGTGCCCGGTGGGCGAGGCAGGCGAGATGATCGGCAGGATTCCCGACGACCCGAACACGGCGCTCGGCCGCTTCGAGGGCTACACGCAGCGCGAGGCGACGGAGAAGAAGATCCTGCGCGACGTGTTCGAGCCGGGCGACGCCTGGTTCCGCACCGGCGACCTGCTGCGCCGGGACGCCGAGGGCTACTACTACTTCGTGGATCGCATCGGCGACACCTTCCGCTGGAAGGGCGAGAACGTCGCGACGAGCGAAGTGGCGGAGGTTCTCTCGGTCCATCCGGGTGTGCTGGAGGCCAATGTCTACGGGGTTCAGGTGCCGGGCGCGGACGGCCGCGCCGGCATGGCGGCCGTGGTGGTCGACCCCGAGCTCTCCCTCGAGTCGCTCTACACACATCTGGAGCGCCAGCTTCCGGCCTACGCGCGACCGATCTTCCTTCGCCTGCGCACCGAGATGGAGGTGACGGGGACGTTCAAGCACCGGAAGGTGGATCTCGTCGCCGAGGGCTTCGACCCCGCGACGATCGCGGAGCCGCTCTACTTCGCGGACGCGGAGAAGCGCAGCTTCGTGCCGCTCGTCCCCGCGCTCTACGAGCGCATCCAGGCCGGGGACATCCGCCTCTAGCTAGCGGCCGCCCGCGCGCCGCGAGCCCTCGTCGACGGCGCCCGTGACCCTCTCGCGCACGCGAGTCGTCACCGCGCCGGCCCGGTAGGAGCCCGGGCTCGACTCGCGAGCGATCCGCGCGTCGGCGGCGCGGTCGGCGGCACCCGGGTCGTCGCGCTCGAGGGGAACCGCCGCCTGTGTCGTGCTCGCGGACGAGCGCGCGAAGAGACCGCCGAAGGCGCGATCCACGCCCTCGTCGTACACCGTGAGCCCGACGTAGACCCCGACCGCGATCAGCAGGAGAGCGAAGACCTTGCCCATGGAAGCCTCCCTCGAACGCCGTATCGGCCGGCCGGCCAAGGCGCCTTGAGGCGGGGCTCGCGCAGGGTGACGCTCCTCACTGTCGGGCGACGTGACGGCCGACACGCGGGCGGCTCCTAGCGCAGGCAGACGGCTTCGAGGTTGTTGCCGTCGGGGTCGAGCAGGAACGCCGCGTAGTAGCTCGGGCCGTAGTCCGCGCGCAGGCCCGGAGCGCCGTGGTCGCGGCCGCCCGCCTCGACGCCGCCCTTGTGGAAGCGGTCGACGGCGCCGCGCTCCGCAGCCTGGAACGCGACGTGGGTCCCGGACCGCGTCGCCCCCTTCGCAGCGGCGAGCCAGAGGGCAGGCGCGCCCTTCGGGCCGAAGCCCGCACCTGCGTCGTCGCGGGAGCAGAGCACGAAGCCGAGGGGCTTCAGCGCGGCCGTGTAGAAGCGGACGCTCGCGTCGAGATCCTTCACCTTCAAACCGACGTGGTCGTACATGATGACCTCCTCGAGGAGGCATCCTAGAGAGCGGCGCGGAGCCGATCTTGGAGGATCTTGCGATCCCCCTTCGCCGCCCGGCGGAAGCCGCGCGGCGAGACGCCGGCCGCGCGATGGAAGGTGCGGACGAAGTTCGAGAGGTCGCCGAAGCCGACGTCGAAGGCGACGTCGGTGATCGGGCGGGAGTCGTCGGCCAGGAGGCGCGCCGCGTGGCGAAGCCGCGAGCGCACGAGGTACTGGTGCGGCGTCACGCCGAGGACGCGCGAGAAGAGGCGCAGGAAGTGGAAGGCGCTGAGGTCCGCTTCCTGCGCGGCGCGCTCGAGATCGATCGGCTCGTGGGAGTGCGCGTCGAGCCAGAGCGCGACCTCCACCGCGCGGCGTCGGTCGCGCGCGGCGCCGTCGGGCGCGCCGTGGCTGCGTCCCGAGACGACCCGCACGAAGCGCGCCGCGAGCAGCGTTCCGACCTCGTCGAGGCCGACGTCGCTTCGCCCCGCGGCCGCGGCCTGCGCGAGCTCGCCGAGCACCACGAGCTCGGCGAGCGGCGGCACGCAGCCCGTGCGCCAGACCTCCGCCGCGCCGCCGATCGACTCGACCAGCGCGGGCGCGAGCTGGAACGACAGGCATTCGTCGCCGCAGACGTGGTCGTGGGTGCAGACGAACTCGTCGCCGGGATGGCCCACCAGAAGTGAGCCCGCGACGAGGTCGAACGAACGCCCGCGCGTGCGATAGCCGAAGCTTCCCTTGCGCACGTAGGAGACGGAGAAGCCGCCGTGGACCTCGACGAACGAGGGATCGCCCGGACCGACCGTGCAGCGGTAGTCGGCCACCGTGAGGGATCCGCTCGAGAGGATCGTCGTCGCCGGCATCTCGTCCCGAGTCTACCCCCGGCCGCGGGGTCGCACCTCGGAGAGACCCCCGGGCCCCGCCCCTAGGGCCTGGGCAGCTCGGTCGCGCGCCAGAGGTACCAGCTCGCCGCCGTCCGGTAGGGCTTCCAGCGCTCGCCGCGCTTCGCGAGATCCTTCGGCGTCGGGAGCGCACGCTTCCGCGCCGCCAGCGCGAAGCCCTTGCGCACGCCGTAGTCGTCCACGGGCAGCACGTCCGGGCGGCCGAGGCGGAAGATCAGCAGCATCTCGACCGTCCAGCGGCCGATGCCGCGCACCGCGGTCAGACGCTCGACGATCGTCTCGTCGTCCATCGCCTGCGCCTCGGCCAGCGTCGGGATCTCCCCGGCCTTCGCGCGCCGCGCGAGATCGCGCAGCGAGAGCACCTTCGAGCCCGAGAGCCCGGCCCCGCGCAGCTTCTCGTCCGGGGCGCGCAGGATCTGCTCCGCGGTCGGTCCCTCGTGCGCGCGCGGGAACAGCGCGCACACGCGGGCGTAGATCGTGGCTGCGGCCTTCCCCGTGAGCTGCTGGTAGACGATCGCCTCCGCCAGCGCGCCGAACAGGCTCGGCGTCCGCTTGAGCTCGATCCGGCAGGGGCCGACGGCGTCGATCACGCGCGCGAGCGCGGGATCGGCTGCGCGCAGGTGCAGGGCGGCCGCTTCCGGATCGAAGCCGAGCGCGCCGTCGCCTTCGAAGAGCGCGAGCTGGTCGCGCTTCGCGGCGCCCTCGATCGTGAGCAGCCGGAGCTTCGTGGTGACGCCGCCGCTGGCCGAGAAGCCGCCGAGCTTGCCCGAGGCCGCGAGCACGCGATGGCACGGCACGACGATCGCGAACGGATTGCGCCCGAGCGCCTGCCCCACGGCACGCGCCAGGCCGCGCTCGCCGAGCCGCGCCGCGACCTCGCCGTAGGAGAGGGTCGCGCCCGGCGGAATGCTGCGCGCGACCTCGTAGACGCGGCGATGGAACGCGGGCACGTGCTCCATGTCGAGCGGAACGCGGGAGAGATCGCTCGCGTCGCCGCGCAGCAGCGCCACGATGCCGTCCACCGCGCGCTGCACGCCCGGCGGGGGAGCCGCTTCGAGCGCGCCCGGGAAGCGCCGCAGGAGACGAGCGCGCGTCGCGGTCTCGCGGCCCTCCGGAAGCTGCACGCCGGTGACGCCGTTGCGGCCCCACGCGATGCCGCAGGGCCCGATCGCCGTCTGGAACAGCGCAATGTGCGTGGAGCCGCCGGCCGTCATCGCTCCGAGCGATCGTACCACCCGAGGGACGCCCCGAACTTGGAGGAAATTGCGCCAGACCGGCGCGGATCGGCGCAGGATCCTGCAGCGAGCGGCCGCCGCGGCCGCGCGGGAGGGTTTCCATGCGCCGCATCGCCATCGTCGCCCTGACCGTGCTGGCCGTCGCGGTCGCGGCGTTCCTCGCTGCCTCCTATCTCGGCTTCGGCCCGTGGCGACGTTGCGACACTCCCGGCAGCGCCTGCTGCGGCCCCGACGGCGAGGTGAAGACGAAGCATTGCCACAAGGGTCTGGGCTGCGACGTCGCGACGGGGAAGTGCGCGGTCTGCGGCGCGCCCGGGCAGCCGTGCTGCGACGGCGACTTCACCGGCTTCTCGCTGAAGGGCTACACGGGCTTCCTGCTCGACCCGACCGAGCGCATCGAGAGCTGCGACACGGGCGCGTCCTGCGACGCGCGCCTCGCGCCGGACGGCGTGAGCTGGCTCGGCACGAGGCGCTGCCAGGGCTGCGGCACGCGGCGAGGCGCGAGCTGCTGCGCGCCGGACGTGCGCTACGCGCTCGGCCGCTGCTTCGCCGACGCGACGAGCGGAGCGCGCCTCGTCTGCGACGACCCCTGGGCCGGCGAGCGCGGAGCCTGCGTCCCCTGTGGTCGCTGGCACGGCGATCGCGCCTGCATGTCTGGCTACCCCTGCGACGACGGGCTCGTCGAGCAGGACGGGCTCTGCGTCACCTGCGGCTACCCCGAGATGCCGACCTGCGACCGCGGCGATCCGTGTCGCGGCGGCCAGTCGGTGCCGAACCGCAGCTTCAGCCGCTGCGTCGCCGCCGGGGGCGCGAACCAGCCGTGCCTGCCGGGCGGCGGCTGCAGCTACCAGGGGATGTTCTGCAACGCGCGACGGATCTGCGAGCTCTGCGGCGACGGCGGGCAGCCGTGCTGTCCGCCGGCGTCGGGAACACCGGGCCCGCCGTGTCGCGTCGGCGAGTGCCGGAACGACCGCTGCTTCGCGTGCGGCTACACCCGGATGCCGGTCTGCTCCGGGAGCGCTCCGTGCAAGGACGGCTCCGAGCCGGTCGACGGCACGTGCCAGCCGTGTGGCCACGAGGGGCAGCGCTGCTGCTACGAGATGAGCATCCGCTGCTGGGACGGCATGCGTTGCGACGACGGAACCTGCCGGCGGAGCGGCGCGAGCAGCGGCGGCGGCGAGCAGTGGAAGACCTGCAGCGGCCAGCCCTACACCTGGTCGACGAACGCTCGTCCGGTCGCGATCGAGGATGCGAACGGCTGCGTCACCGTGACGAGCTATCTCGCGAGCACGCCCGAGGAGGCGCTGCAATGCGCGCGGGCCCAGCACGGCGACGCCGCGATCCCCGGCCCGCTCGGCGATTTCGCCTTCGCCGTGACCTGCCCCGCGACCGGCTGCAACCAGCGCACCTACCCCGGTCGGGATCAGGACGCCGCGCAGGGCTGCGCGGAGGCGACTGCGATCGGATGCACGGTCGAGGAGGGCGCCTGCCCCTGACGGCTGCCGGCCCGCCCGGGGCGCGCCGGTTGTTATGGCACATCATCTGCCATAAGATCGCGCGCACGACGGCCGGACGGAGGGAGCATGCACGCAGCCTGGATCTGGGGAGCCGCGCTGGCTCTCTACGGCGGCTTCCATGCCTGGTACGGCGGCGTGCGCGGGCCGCTGCGCCCGAGTGAGATCGACGCGTATCTCGCCCGCCTCCCGGCGTCGGCGCGGACCGAGCCCGAGCGCGTCGCCGCGGTCCGCGCCTTCCTCACCGCCGACGACGGCCGCGAGTTCTTCATGGTGAACCTCGTGCGCCTTCACCCGCAGCCCGTGCCCGATCCGGTCAGCGGCGAGACGAAGCCGGCGCGCGACGTGCTCGAGGGCTACACGAGCCACTTCATGCGTGCGCTCTTCCTGCGTGCCGGGCATCCTGCGTTCTTCGGCCGCGCGGCGGGCGGCTACGTCGAGCAGTGGGGCGTGGAGCCGGATCCCGGCTGGAGCTTCGCGGGCATGATCCGGTACCGCAGCCGGCGCGACATGATCGAGCTCGTGGTGGACGAGCGCTTCGAGCCGGCCCACGTGTTCAAGCGCGCGGCCATCTCCAACACGTTCGCGTTTCCCGCGGCGCCCGGCTTCGTCGCCGTCGGGCCGCGCGTCGGCGTCGCCCTCGCGTTGGCCCTGCTCGCGGCGCTCGCCCAGCTCGCCCTGCGCGCAGGGCGCGGCTGAGAGGAAAGGGAGACGCCGTGAAGCGTCGCTGGCCGATCGTCCTCGTCGCCCTGCTCGCCGCGACGGCTCTCGCCGCGTGGCGGGCCCTCCCATACCTCGAGCTGCACGGCGTCGGCTGGATCGGAAACCTGCGCGATCCGATCGGACCGAATCAGCCCGTGGCCTGGGAGCCCGGACCGACCCACCCCGCGCCGTCCGGCGCGAAGCGCCCCCCGAACGTCGTCGTGATCCTCGCAGACGATCTCGGCTACGACGATCTCAGCTTCGCCGGCGGCGGCGTGGTGCCGACGCCGAGCATCGACTCGATCGCGCGCGAGGGCGTCGAGTTCCGTGCGGGCTACGCCGGCAATGCCACCTGCGCGCCCTCGCGCGCGGCGATCCTCACCGGGCGCTATCCGACCCGCTTCGGCTTCGAGTTCACGCCCGCTCCGAAGGCGTTCATGCGCCTCGTCGCGCGCTTCAGCGCCGACGCGCCACGCCCGCCGATCTACTTCCACGATCGCGAGAAGGACGTCCCTCCGATGGAGCAGCAGGGGCTCCCGCCCGCGGAGATCACGATCGCGGAGCTGCTCGGATCCCGCGGCTATCGCACGCTCGGGCTCGGCAAGTGGCACCTCGGCGAGTCGCCGGAGATGGCGCCGGGCGCGCAGGGCTTCGACGAGTACCTTGGCTTCCTGCCCGGCGCGTCGCTCTATCTCCCGACGGACGACCCGAACGCCGTTGCGTCGAGGCAGGACTTCGATCCGATCGACCGGTTCCTGTGGGCGAATCTCCCGTATGCAGTTCGCTGGAACGGGAGCCGGCGCTTCGCACCCGATGCCTACATGACGGACTACCTCGCGAGCGAGGCGGCGAAGGCGATCGAGGCGAATCGCAACCGACCCTTCTTCCTGTACCTCGCCTTCAACGCGCCGCACAACCCGCTGCAGGCGACGAAGGCCGACTACGATGCGCTCCCGCAGATCGCCGACCACCGCCTGCGCGTGTACGGCGCGATGCTCCGCGCGCTCGACCGCGGCGTCGGCCGCGTCCTCGAGGCCCTGAAGGTGAACGGTCTCGAGGACGACACGCTGGTGATCTTCACCAGCGACAACGGGGGCGCGAACTACATCGGCCTGCCCGAGATCAACCGGCCCTACCGCGGCTGGAAGATGACCTTCTTCGAGGGCGGCGTGCACGTCCCGTTCTTTGCGAAGTGGCCCGCCGGGCTGCCGAAGGGCGAGACCTTCGATGAGCCCGTCGCGCACATCGACGTCTTCTCGACCGCGGCCGCTGCCGCCGGCGCGCCGTTGCCCGCGGATCGAAGGATCGACGGAGTGAACCTGATCCCGTTCGCGCGGGGAGAGTCGCGGGGCGCACCGCACGAGGCCCTCTTCTGGCGCTCCGGCCACTACCGAAGCCTCGTCGCCGACGGCTGGAAGCTCCAGGTATCGGAGCGACCGAAGCGCACCTGGCTCTTCCATCTGCGCGACGACCCCACCGAACGGACGGATCTCTCCGCGCAGCAGCCGGAGAAGGTGAGGGCCCTCGAAGCGCTGCTCGCGGCAACGGAGGCCGAGATGGTGGCGCCGGCCTGGCCGTCGCTGATCGAGGGCCCGATCGCAATCGACCATCCGCTCGGCGTGCCGGACGCGCCGGACGACGAGTACGTCTACTGGGCGAACTGAGCGCAGACGACCGCTACCGGGGACGTCGCGCTGCCGCGTCCGCCGCCGAGGCCGAGGACGGGCGCGTTCGCCGAAGCCAGCGCAGCCGCGCGGCGATGGTGCAGGCGCTCTTCGAGCTGGTCGGCGAAGGCGTCCTCCAGCCGACCGCGCAGCAGGTGGCCGAGCGCGCGGGGGTCGGCCTCCGCAGCGTGTTCCGACACTTCGCGGACATGGAGAGCCTGCTCGCGGAGATCGACGGCCGCGTCCAGGAGCGCGCGCTGCCGCTGCTCGAGGTGCGGCCCACGGCCGGCTCGCTCGAGGCGCGCGCGCGCGGACTGGTCGGGCACCGGGTCCTCTTCTTCGAGCGGATCGCGCCCTACAAGCGCTCGGGCAATCTGCAGCGCTGGCGCTCGGCCTTCGTCGCGCGCCAGCACGCTGCGCTCGTGCGCGTGCTCCGCGCGGATCTCCTGCGCTGGCTGCCGGAGCTCGAGCGCGCGCCGGGCGATCTCGTGGAGGCGTTCGACGCCGCGCTCTCCTTCGAGCTCTGGGATCGGCTGCGCACCGACCAGCGCCTCGGACGCGACCGCGCCGCCGCAGCGCTCGAACGGACGGTGCTCGGCCTCGTCCGCATGCTCGGCTGACGCCGATCGGAGGTGCCCTCGTGAGCGACGAAGCAGCGATCGTGGTCGGTGCGCCGGGTTCGCCGTACAGCCGAAAGCTGCGCGCGGCCCTGCGCTATCGCCGGATCCCGCATCGATGGGTGCAGCAGGGCGCGCCGGAGGCGAGGGGCCTGCCACGGCCGCGCGTCGAGCTGCTGCCGCAGCTCGTCGTTCGCGGCGAGGCGCACGTCGACTCGACGCCGCTGCTCCGCGCGCTCGAGGCGTCCCACGCCGGGCGATCGCTGATCCCGCCCGATCCCGCGCTCGCGTTCCTCGACGCGCTGCTCGAGGACTACGCCGACGAGTGGCTCACGAAGGCCATGTTCCACTACCGCTGGGCGTTCGCGCCGGACGTCGCCAAGGCGGCCGCGATCCTGCCGCGTTGGCGTCGCACCGACCAGCCCGAGAGCCAGGCCCGGGAGCTGGGGCGCCTCTTCTCCGAGCGGCAGATCGCGCGCCTCGGCGTCGTCGGCTCGAACGCCACGACTGCGCCCGTGATCGAGGCGAGCTACCGGCGCCTGCTCGGGCTCCTCGACGCCCATCTCGAGCGCTCGCGCTTCGTGATGGGCGCGCGGCCCGGCGCTTCGGATTTCGGGATCTACGGCCAGCTCACGCAGCTCGCGGGCTTCGATCCGACGCCGTCCGCCATCGCGCTCGAGCGCGCGCCGCGCGTCGTCGCATGGGTCGACGTTGTGGAAGACCTGTCCGGTCTCGAGCCCGCGGACGACGGCTGGATCGATCGTGACGCGCTACCGGCCACGCTGCGCGCTCTCGTCCAGGAAGCCGGGCGCGTCTACGCGCCGTTCCTGCTCGCGAACGCCGACGCGCTCGCGCGTCGCGCCGAGCGCGTCGAGTGCACGATCGACGGCCGCCCCTGGCTGCAGCAGCCCTTCCCGTACCAGGGCAAGTGCCTGCAGTGGCTCCGGGAGGCCTACGCGGCGCTGGCGCCGGTCGACCGCCGCGCCGTCGACGTCTGGCTCGCCGGCACGGGCTGGGAGGGCGTCTTCGCCGCGTGAGGCCCGGCGGGCCTCAGCGAGAGGTCGTCGCCTCGCGCTGGCAGTACGCACGGTGCTCCTCCGCCGACGGCGCCTCGGCCAGCAGGCCTGCCTTCGCGAGGTCGCGCTGCAGGAAGAACGACATCCAGCAGTGGGTATACGAGGTGGGATGCACGACATCCCAGAAGATGGCGCGCTTCGACTCGGGGCAGACCTTCGTCGGGTCGGCCGTGCCGAGGTAGCCGCCGTCGAAGCAGCGGTCCTGCAGTCGCAGGGACCGGCCTCCGGCGCGCAGCTCGCGCGCGAGCGGCCGGAGCGCGAACCCGTAGTCGAAGCGCGGCCGGGAGCCTTCGGGCGGCAGGCTCTCGAGCAGGCGATAGAGCGCCTGGGCGGCGTTCAACGGGACGATCCTGGCATCCGGGAGCTCGCGGGCGAGCTGCGTGAGCGCGCTGCGGAGCTGCCGGTTGTGGTAGGTCGTCAGGCCGCCGAGCTTGCGCGCGAGCTCGAGGCGGCGCGCGTCTTCCGATCGCGGTGGCACGCGCGGCCGATAGCTCTCGTTCTCGACGGCGATCGGCGTGAGGCCGAGGTTCGGAAGGTTCACGACGGCGAACTGACGTGCGCCCGCGGCATGGAGCCGCCGGACCTGATCGGCGATCGCGAGGACGGCCTCGTCCACGACCCGTCGGTAGCCCGCCTCGCTCTCCGGGTCGTCGAGCAGCGTGCTGATGTCGCCGCTGAACGGCTCCTTCGAGATGTAGTCGTTCGCGCCGCCGAAGATCAGGTACAGCGTCTCGCGCGGCTGCTGTACGACGCCGCCGGCGAGATCTCGCTCGAGGTAGTCCTTCACCTGCCCGTCGATGCTGCCGGTGAGGAAGAACTGCGCGCCCTGCTGGATCGCGGCGACCACGTCTTCCGAGGGCACCTCGTCGTGGTGGATCGCCGCCGCACCGCCGTAGGCGTGGTTCTGCACCGCGATCCCGGTGCGCTTCCCGAAGTGATCGGTCCAGTTGGGACCGTTCGAGAAGCGTCCCAGCCAGTACGGTGTCGACGGGAAGACCAGGAGCCGCCGCTTCAAGTTGCCGTCGTCCGAGAGGCTGTCGCCGAAGACGACCAGACGCGACACCGGACGCGGTCGCGCAGGGTCGTCCGCGAAGACGAGGGGCACCTCGATGCCTTCGCCGTCGCGGACCGCGGCCACGCCGACGAGCTGGGCGGTGGCGGCCTCCTCGTCGCGCGCGAGCGCGCCCACGCACGCCTCGGTCACGGCGGCGGCGCTCGCAGTCGCGGCAGCGACGTCGCGGTCGTCGTCGTCCGAGGCCGCGCGGACGCCGCTCACCACGAAGAACCCGTCCTCGAGACGTCCGTCCAGCACGAGCCGCCGCCCGGCCGTGTCGCTCGCCCAGGCCGATCTCGAGCCGCCGGGCCCCGGCGCCGCATCGGGCTCGGGCGACGGCGGCAGCACCCACTCGCAGCGCACGCGCCACGGGCGCTCGGCCATCGGGAGCTCGAGGTCGGGGCGCGGCTTGTGGAACAGCCAGGCGCAGCCCGTGACGGCGAAGAGCAGGGGGGCGGTGAGCAGGACGCGCAGCATGCAGAAGCATCCTACCCCCGCTGCCAGGCCCGGTGATCGCCTTCCGGGCTCAGGCCGTCGAACGTGAGCTGCAGGAACTGGCGGTGGATCTCCTTCCGGGAGAGCTTCCCGCCGCGGAAGACCTGGCCGCTGATGATCGCGCTCGCCGTCGAGAGGAAGGCCGCCGCGGCGAGGCGCGCGTCGACGCGGCGCGTGAACTCGCCGAGGGCCTGCCCCCTCGCGACGATCTCGGTCACGAGCTCCGGCAGCGCCATGCCGTGCTCGGGCGCGGCCGCGAGCGTCTCGGGGCTCGCGAAGAACTCCGCGAGCATCGCGGTCATGATCTCGACCTGCGCCGCGAGCTCACTTCCCATGCGCTCGACCAGCGCACGCAGCTCGTCGCGCGCCGAGCCGCGCGGCGCCGTCAGCGTCGCGCGGAAGTCCTCCGCCACGCGCTGGTTGAACTCGTAGAGCAGGGCGGCCTTGCTCGGGAAGTGGAGGAAGAAGGTGCCGCGTCCCACGTCCGCGGCCTCGCAGATCTCCGTGATCGTGACGGCGCCGAAGCCCTTGCGCGCGAACAGGCGCATCGCCGCGTCGTAGATCTCGCGCCGCGTGCGTTCCTTCCTGCGATCGCGCCGGGAGAGCGCCGGAGCGGCTGCGCCCACGATCCGTACCTCGTCTCTGGAAGCGGGTCCCGTGGACATCCCGGGCCTGCCCGAGCCGCATCCTATTTCAAAACTGGACTCGAGTCCATTTTTGAAATAGGATGCCGCGACGAGCCGGCCCGGCGGGCCCGGCGAGGAGGCGCGGCGCATGGGCCAGGTGGAGATCCGGCATCGTCAGATCCAGGTCGGCGGGGCTGGCGGAATCTCGATGCACGTCGCGGAGGCCGGCGAGGGTCCGCTGGTGCTGCTCTGCCACGGCTTCCCCGAGAGCTGGTACTCGTGGCGACACCAGCTCACGGCGCTCGCGAAGGCGGGCTACCACGCCGTGGCGCCGGACATGCGCGGCTACGGGCGCACCGACGCGCCGGAGCGCATCGAGTCCTACACGCTGCTGAATCTCGTCGGCGATCTCGTCGGCCTGCTCGACCAGCTCGGCGAGAAGCAGGCCGTGGTGGTCGGGCACGACTGGGGCTCGATGGTCGCCTGGACCGCCGCGCAGCTCCGGCCCGATCGCTTCCGCGCCGTCGTCGGCATGAGCGTGCCCTTCCTGCCGCGCTTTCCGGTCAAGCCGACGGACCTGATGAAGGCGATGGCCGGCGATCGCTTCATGTACATCCTCTACTTCCAGGAGCCCGGGGTCGCGGAGGCCGAGCTCGACCCGCGCGCCCGCGAGATGATGCGCAAGATGCTCTACACCGCGTCGGGATCGTTGGCCGCGCGCGAGTCGTGGAAGTTCGACCTGCCGAAGACCGCGAAGTTCATGGACGGCATGGTCGATCCGGAGAAGCTGCCCGACTGGCTCACCGAGGCCGACCTCGACTTCTACGCCACCGAGTTCGAGCGCACGGGCTTCCGCGGCGGCCTCAACTGGTACCGGAACTTCGACCGGAACTGGGAGCTCCTCGTGCCCTTCGCCGATCTTCGCATCCGCGTGCCGGCGCTCTTCGTCGGCGGCCTGCGCGATCCGGTGGTGATGGGGCCCGATCTGAAGACCGAGAGCCCGACGGTCGGACTGATGCCGAGCTACTGCGACGATTTCCGCGGCAAGGTGCTGATCGAGGGCGCCGGCCACTGGAACCAGCAGGAGAAGCCCGAGGAGACGAACGCCGCGCTGCTCGCGTTCCTCGCCGGGCTGCCGAAGTGAGCGGGGCGCTGCTGCGTCGCGCGGCGCCTGCCGTCGCGGCCCGGATCGAGCGCATGCGCGCCGTCGACTTCACGCAGCCGGCCGGCGAGGCGGCGCTCACGCCTCCCGACTCGGTCACGTGGCAGGTCTTCGACAACCCCGTCGCCCTCTTCGTGGGGGGCGTCACCGCCGTGCTCCTCGAGCTCGCGGAGCCGCGCGTGCGCTCGGGCGTCTGGGATCACACGACCTTCCGCTCCGATCCGCTGGGGCGGATGGAGCGCACGGGCCTCGCCGCCATGGTGACGGTCTACGGCGCGCGCAGCACGGCGGAGCAGATGATCGCCGGCGTGCGGCGCATGCACGAGCGCGTGCGCGGAACGACGAAGGACGGCGTCCCCTACCACGCGAACGACCCGGAGCTCCTCGACTGGGTGCAGGCCACCGCGACCTTCGGCTTCCTCGAGGCCTACCGCGCCTTCGTCCGCCCGCTCTCCGACGCGGCGCGCGACCAGTTCTACGCCGACGGCGTCGAGGCCGCGCGCCTCTACGGCGCGGTCGGGGCGCCTGCGTCGCGAGCGCGGCTCGAGGCGCTGTTCGAGGCGATGACGCCCAAGCTCGAGCGGTCCGACATCGTGTTCGAGTTCCTCGACATCATGCAGCGCACGCCGATCCTGCCCGGGCCCCTGCGGCGGATCCAATGGATGATGGTCCGCGCCGGCGTCGAGGTCGTTCCCGCGCGCGTTCGCGAGATCCTCGGTCTCGACGCGCGCTTCGGTCTGCGCGCCTACGAGCGCAAGATCGTGCGCGCGCTGGGCTGGCTCGCGGAGCGCGTCCGACTCCCGTCGAGCCCCGCGGCGCAGTCCCGCCGGCGCGTCGGCCTTCCGGGGAGCGATCTCCGTCTACGCATCGGAGCGACGCGATGACCGGGAGGAAGGCATGAGCCCGAGCCAGCCGCGGAAGTTCGTGACGCCCCGGCCCGGCGAGGACTGGAGCGCGATCGCGGCGCGAGCCCTGCCGGGCGAGCCCGCAGAGGCGGCGGCCCAGAAGCTCAAGAGCTGGAACCTCCACCTGTTCGCGCGCATGCCGTCGGGACGGATCCTCGGCAGCGACGTGATCTTCGTGGAGCCGCCCCGGGCCGCCGATCGCAGCGGTGGCTGAGCCCGTGATCGACGACGCCGTGGTGACCGCCGGCCACGACGGCCAGGCCCAGCTCGTGGTGCGCGTGCGCTACGAGAACGGCGCGCTCGGCTCGGTCACGCTCGACGCGGACTGTGCGCGGAAGCTCCTGGAAGATTGCGGCGCGGAGAGTGCAGCAGAGCTGCGCGGGCAGCCGTGGCACCGCCTGCTCGACGTCCTGTCCCGAAAGGAGGCCTCGTGCTCGACATCCTGATCCGCAACGGCCGCATCGTCGACGGCTCGGGGCTTCCCGCCTTCGTGGGTGACGTCGCCATCCAGGACGGCCGCCTGCAGCAGGTCGGCGGCGCGCTCGACACGCCCGCGCGACGCGAGATCGACGCGCGCGGGCGCGTGGTCGCGCCCGGCTTCATCGACCCGCACACCCACCTCGACGCCCAGCTCCTGTGGGACGGCCAGGCCCGGCCGTCCCTCGAGCACGGCGTCACGACCGTGGTGCACGGGAACTGCTCGCTGTCCCTCGCGCCGCTCAAGGCCGAGCACCGGCCGAAGCTCGTGAGCATGTTCCAGCAGATCGAGGAGATGCCCGACGCCGCGTTCCAGGGCGCGTTCGAGTGGACCTGGGAGAGCTTCGCCGACTACGTCGCGGCGCTGCGCGGACGGATCGCGCTCAACGTCGCGCCCCTCGCCGGTCACAGCGTGATCCGCCTCTGGGCCATGGGCCCCGACGCGCAGAAGCGCGCCGCGACGCCGGACGAGATCCGCGCGATGCAGCGCCTGCTCCGCGAGTGCCTCGAGGCGGGCGCCGTCGGGCTCTCGACCAGCTACGTGGACGTGGACGAGAACCTGTTCCCGGTGCCGAGCCGCTTCGCGTACGCCGAGGAGATCGACGCCCTCGCCGCCGTGCTCGGCGAGTTCGGCCGCATGCTCCAGGTGGTGCCGGAGTTCTACGATACCGACATCACGCTCGCGCGCGTGGACCAGCTCGCGGAGCTCTCCCTCGCGCACCGCATCCCGACCACGTTCTCGCCGCTCTTCGACTCGAGCGCGGCGCCGCACAACGTGTCGCGCATCCTGGCCCGCGTCGCGGAGCAGGTCGCCCGCGGAGCGCGCGTCTGGCCCCAGGTGCAGACCCGTCCGATCGACATCAGCTTCAGCCTCGACCAGGCGAGCCTGCTCTTCGTCACCACGCCGATCTGGTACCTGGTCATGCGCCTGCCGCGCGAGCAGAAGCTCGCGGCGCTCCGGAACGAAGGCACGCGCAAGGCGTTGATCGACGCCGCCGAGCCCGGCGGCAACGTCGCGCGCTTCGCGCGGCTCCGGATCCGCGACAGCCGCGACCCGAAGCTCGTCGGCCGCACGCTGGGCGACGTCGCCGCGGAGCGCGGCACGACGCCCGCCCAGGCGCTGATCGACCTCTCGCTCGAGGAGGATCTCCAGATCCACTTCCTCTCGGCGAGCATGGGACACGAGGATGCGTCGCGGGTGGGGCCGATCCTCGCGAACGACCTGGTGCACGTGGGCGCGAGCGACGCCGGCGCCCACATCCAGTCCTTCGCCACCTACGGCGACACCGGCTACCTCTTCAGCGAGTTCGTGCGCAAGGGGCGTCACCTGACGCTCGAGCACGCCGTCAAGAAGATCACCGGCGACACCGCACAGATCTGGAACCTGCCGAACCGCGGCCTGCTGCGGCCCGGCCTCGCGGCGGACGTCGTGATCTTCGACCCGGAGACGATCGGCCGCGGTGACGAGGTGCCCGCGAAGGACATGCCCGCAGGCGGCATGCGCTACGTGCGCAGCGCGGCCGGCGTGGACACGGTGATCGTCAACGGCGAGGTCGTGTACACCGCCGAGGGCGGCTACACCGAGGCCGTGCCCGGGGTCCTCGCGACGGCCTGACCTCGCGCGCTCCCGAGCTCTTCTCTCGAGCTCTTCTCCCGAGCTTGCCGGCCGCGGGCACGCGGCGCCGACGCGACCTAGAGTCGAAGGGCGACCCGTACGGGACCCTGACGGGTCGAGCGGGCGCGTCCTTCCCGTCAGCGATGCCGCGCGAGCGGCGCCGCGAGAGGAGCCAGGATGGCGACGAAGGCAACCGAAGAGGGCGCCGACCTCGAGCAGCTGATCGGCGCGATGCGCGACGACATCGCGAAGCTGACGGAGGCGCTGACCCACGCCTTCGCCGCGAAGGCGCACGGCGCAGCCGACGCCGCGAAGGAAGGGTTCGAGGACGTGCTGGGTCGCGGTCGTGCCGCGGCCGACCGGATGAAGGGCGAAGCCGAAGACGCCGCCGAGTCGTTCCACCGCGTGATCGAGTCGCGGCCGCTCGCCTCGGTGCTGATCGCCCTCGTGCTCGGCTTCGTCGCCGGCGCGCTGACGCGCCGGTAGACGCACCATGTGGCGACTCGTCTCCGCGATCGCCGAGCTCGCGGGAGCCGGTGCCCTGCGCCGCGCGGCCGGGGGGCTCGTGCTCGTCGTGCTCGGAAGCCTCGTGCTCGGGGGCGCGGCGGGCTTCGCCGCGTTCGCGGCGTATCAATCCCTGCTCGTCCGCTTCGTGCCGTGGCAGGCGGCGTGCCTCGTGGCGAGTGCGCTCGCGCTGCTCGGGGGCGCCCTGTGCTGGGCGGGCTCGCGGCGCCTGCGCAGCCACCCGAGCATGCGCGACCTCCAGGACAAGATGTCGTCCCTGGTCGCGGCCTTCCCGCTCTTCGGGACGGGCGGGGCCGGTCGGCCGTCCCCGATGCAGGTCGTGACGGTCGCAGCGATCGTCGGCTTCGTGCTCGGACGCAGACGCTGAGCGCGCGCCGGCTCGCGTGGCCCGCAGCCGGCTCCAAGCCCCGTGGTAGGCTGCGGCCATGCCGACACCCGACAGAGACCCGACCCAGCGCGACGCCCTCGAGGACTTCGACGCCCGCGAGCTGACGTTCCTCGGCCAGACGAAGCGCGTCTTCGTGTCGGGCAGCGGGCCCGCCGTGATCGTGATGTCCGAGATGCCGGGGATCTACCCGCTGGTCTCGCGCTTCGCGCGCCGCGTGCGCGACGCCGGCTTCACGGTCTTCATGCCGCACCTCTTCGGCGACCCCGGCCGTCCGATCTCGCTTCCCCACGGCATCGGCGTGATGGTGCGGGGCTGCATCAGCCGTGAGTTCCGGGCCTTCGCGGCGAACGCGTCGAGCCCGGTGATCGACTGGCTGCGCGCCCTCGCCGTGCACGCCTACCCGCTCTGCGGCGGCAAGGGCGTCGGCGCGATCGGCATGTGCTTCACCGGGAACTTCGCGCTCTCGCTGATGCTCGAGCCCGTGGTGCGCGCGCCGGTGCTCTCGCAGCCCTCGCTCCCCCTGTTCCAGAAGGGCGGCATGCACATCGCGCCCGACGAGCTCGCGCAGGTGAAGGAGCGCATGCAGCGCGAGGACCTGACCGTGCTCGCGTACCGCTTCGAAGGCGATCCCTTCTGCCGCGCCGAGCGCTTCGCGGCGTACGAGCAGGCGCTCGGCGATCGCTTCGTCGGCCGCGTGCTGCCGGACTCGTCGGCGAACCCCGAGGGTGTGAAGCAGATGAAGCCCCACAGCGTGGTGACGCTGCACCTGATCGACCGCGAGGGCGAGCCGACGCGCGCAGCGCTGGACGAGATCCTGGGATTCTTCCACACCCGGCTCGACGCCTAGCGGCGCCGGCTCAGGCCGCGGCGAAGAGCCGCGTGCGGACCGATTCGTCGAAGGCCTCGGCGGGCATCGCCTCGGGCCCGGCGAAGGCCGCGGCGAGGTTCAGCAGCAGCACGGGATCCTGCTCCTGGCGCCGGCGCACGAGCCGGCGCCGGGCCGCGGCCTCGGGCCCGAACTCGTTCTCGAGGGTCGCAGTGACCGCGGCCGAGAAGCGCAGCCGGCGCATGCGCTCGCGACGCTCCGTCGCGTAGTCGGCGAACGCCTCGGGGCCCCATGCGGCGTGGGCGGCCAGCGCCTCCGACACCAGCCGCACGTCGCGCAGCGTGATCGAGAGGCCCTGGCCGATGATCGGGTCGTTGTTGCCCGCGGCATCGCCGATCAGCACGACGCCCGGCGCCGCCGGGCTCTCGGTCCACGCGTCCTCGTTGCCGTAGGAGTGGCAGGGTCCGGCGGGCGTCGCGCCGGCGAGGGCGTCGCTGAAGCGAACGCCCGGCAAGCGGAACGCGTCGAGGAAGCGCTGCTCGGCGCCGGCGCCGGCGAGGCGGTCCTTCTGCTCGAGCCCGTAGCCGAGGTAGAGGCGCACCCGACCCCGGCCCTGGGGAAACACCAGGAAGTGGACGTCTCCCTCCACCCCGATGGCCTGCAGGTCTTCGGGCCAGGCGTGGGCGCCGTCCACGAGCAGGCCTGCGAACAGGTGGTGCGTGGGGTCGCGATGCACGGCGATGCCGGCCTGGCGTCGGACCGACGAGCCGCGGCCGTCCGCTCCGACGATCAGCCGGCACGCGACCCGCGTGGCGACGCCGTCGTGGACGAAGCGCACCGCAGGCTCGCGACCGGCCTCGATGCGCACGTCCTCGACGCCGCGCAGCACGCGGGCGCCGGCGCGCTCGGCATGGGCGGAGAGCACGCTGCAGCTCGTCGGGTGCCCGATCGTGAGCGGTCCCGGCACGCCGGGCACGAAGGCGTCGAGCGCGAGCTCGGCATCGGGCGGGGCCGACGCGTCCCTGCGGTCGTGGAGCGACCAGTGCCGCGAAAGGTGGTGGGCGCCGGCCTCGCGCAGCAGCGGGTAGAGGCCGAGCTGCATCGCCTCGCGCACGCCCCAGGGCGCCATCCACTCGCCGCGCACGCGATCGCGGTAGACGGTCTCGCGCTCGAGCACGAGCACCTCCGCGCCGCGCGCCGCCATCTGCGCCGCGAGCGCGCTGCCGCCGATCCCCGCCCCCACGATCACCAGGTCTGCCGTCATGGCCGCGATCCTACCGCGCGCGCCGGTTGACCCGAAGCGTCCAAGAGGCGTAGTAGGAGGGAAAGCGAGGAGGTCCCGATGGCGACCGCAAACCCCGAGGACGTGCTGATCGATCCCCAGACCCTGCCGTGGATCCCGATGGGCGGGCCGGGCCTCTTCTTCCGACTGCTGCGCCTCTCGCCCGAGACGGGGCAGTTCACGATCTTCATCAAGCTCGAAGCGGGTGCGAGCTTCGCGCCGCACAAGCATCTCGGGGCCGCGGACTTCTTCGTGCTGTCGGGAGCGCTGCGCTATCGCGCCGGGACCGCGCGCGCCGGCTTTTGGGGCTACGAGCCCCTCGGCGTCTTCCACCAGGAGACGAACGCCGAGGAGGAGACCGTGCTGCTCTACAACGGCTACGGCGGCGTCGCCTTCACGGCGACGGACGGCGCGGTGGTCGGCATCCTCGACTGGGAGTGGATCCGCGACGCGGCGGCCGCCCACGCGCGGGAGGCGCGGCCCGCGGCCTGAGCTCAGCGCTCGCGCGGGGCGAGGCGACGGATCGTGTCCTTCGATGCGCCCGGGCCGGGCACCGCGCGCACGTCGCGCCGGGAGAGCGGGCGCCCCTCGGCGTCGGTGAGGCGGAGCTTCGGAAGGCGCCGGCCGGTGCGCCGGTCCTGCACGACGACGGGCTCGTTCCCGCGCCCGAAGACCCATTCGTCGGACCATTCGCGCAGGGCGGTCAGGACCGGGAGCAGCGCCTCGCCCTTCTCGGCGAGGCGGTACTCGTAGCGGTGGCCCTCGCTGCCGACGTCCACGCGCTCGAAGATCCCGTGATCCACCAGGTGCTGCAGGCGCGCCGAGAGGATGTTCTTCGCGATTCCGAGGCTGCGCTCGAAGTCGCCGAAGCGGCGCACGCCGAAGAAGGCGTCGCGGACGATCAGCAGCGTCCACCAGTCGCCGAGCGCCTCGAGGGCCTGGGCGATGCCGCAGTTCATGTCCGCGAAGCGCTTGCGCCCCATGGCGGCCAGTCTACCGGAAATTGTGGTTGCGTAAAGCAACCAAAACGGGTACCCGTGGGACATGGATCAGCGGGTCTGCGTCGTGACGGGGGCCGGGCCGGGGACCGGCGCCGCCCTCGCGCGCCGCTTCGCGGCGGACGGCTACCGCGTGGCGCTGCTCGCCCGGAGCGCCGAGCGCATCGAGAAGCTGGCCGCCGAGCTGCCCGGCGCCGCCGCGTTCCCGGTGGACGTCGCGGACCTCGACGCCCTTCGCACCACGCTCTCGCACGTGCGCGCGAAGCTCGGCGCGCCGTCGGTGCTGCTCCACAACGCCGTCGCCGGCGGCTTCGGCAGCTTCGAGAGCGTCACGCCCGAGGCCCTGGAGCAGCGCTTCCGAGTGAACGTGACCTCGCTGCTGGTGCTCGCCCAGGAGCTCGCGCCCGCCATGGTCGAGGCCGGGCACGGCGCCATCGTCGTCACGGGCAACACCTCGGCGTGGCGCGGCAAGGCCAGCTTCGCCGGCTTCGCACCGACCAAGGCGGCGCAGCGGATCCTGGCCGAGTCCCTCGCGCGCGCGCTCGGACCGAAAGGCGTCCACGTCGCCTACGTCGTGATCGACGCCGTGATCGACGTGCCGTGGACGCGTCAGGCCTTCTCCGATCGGCCCGACGACTTCTTCATCCAGCCCGCCGGCATCGCCGACGCCGTGCACCACCTGGTGCACCAGGAGCGCTCGGCCTGGACCTTCGAGCTCGATCTCCGGCCGTTCGGAGAGAGCTGGTAGCGAGTCACCGCGCGCCCCCGAGGAGATCGCCATGGCCGAGAGCCCCGCCGCCAGCGCCGCCGAGTGGAAGTCGACGGCCTGCATCCTGTGCGAGTGCAACTGCGGGATCGAGGTCCAGCTCGGCGGCCCGGACGGCCGCAGCCTCGTGCGCGTGCGCGGCGACGACGCACATCCGTCCTCCCAAGGCTACGCCTGCGAGAAGCCCTCGCGTCTCGACTTCTACCAGAACGGCCCGCAGCGCCTGACGAAGCCGCTGCGCCGCCGCGCCGACGGCACGTTCGAGGAGATCGACTGGGACACGGCGATTCGCGAGGTGGCCGCGCGCTTCGCGGCCGTGCGCGACGCCCACGGCGGCGAGTCGATCTTCTACTACGGCGGCGGCGGCCAGGGGAACCACCTGCCCGGCGCCTACGGCAGCAGCACGCGCCGCGCGCTCGGCTCGATCCACCGCTCGAGCGCCCTCGCCCAGGAGAAGACGGGCGAGTTCTGGGTCGCCGACAAGATGATCGGCGGCTACTCGCGCGCGGACTTCGAGCACTGCGAGGTCGCGATCTTCCTCGGCAAGAATCCCTGGTTCTCCCACAGCATCCCGCGCGCGCGCGTGACCCTGCGCGAGATCGCGAAGGATCCCGCGCGCTGCCTGATCGTGGTGGATCCGCGCCGCACCGAGACTGCCGAGCTCGCCGACATCCACCTCCAGGTGAAGCCCGGCACCGACGCGTGGCTGCTCGCGGCGCTGGTCGGGGTGCTGGTGCAGGAGGACCTGATGGCGCGCGCGTGGCTCGACGCCCACGCGGACGGGCTCGAGCAGGTCCTGCCGCACTTCGCGCTGCTCCCGGTGGCCGAGTACTGCGCCGCCTGCGGCGTGCCCGAGGAGACGGTCCGCGCGGCGGCCCGCCGCATCGCGGCTGCCGCGAGCGTCGCGACCTTCGAGGACCTCGGTGTGCAGATGAACCGGCACTCGACCCTGGTCTCCTACCTGCACAAGCTCCTCGTCTTCCTGACCGGGAACTTCGGCAAGCAGGGCGCGGCCTACGTCCCGGTGCCGTTCGTGCCGCTCGCCGTCGGCAAGGAAGGCGGCGGAGGCGCCGCGCGTCGCACGCCGGTGACGGGCTCGCGCGTGATCGGCGGCCTCACGCCCTGCAACGTGATCCCGGACGAGATCCTGACCGACCACCCCAAGCGCTTCCGCGCGCTCCTCGTCGAGAGCGGGAACCCCGCCCACTCGCTCGCCGACAGCGCGCGCATGCGCGAGGCGATCGCAGCGCTCGAGCTCGTGGTCGTGATCGACGTCGCCTTCACCGAGACGGCGCGGCTCGCCGACTACGTGCTCCCCGTCGCGAGCCAGTTCGAGAAGGCCGAGGCCACCTTCTTCAACTTCGAGTTCCCCCACAACTACTTCCACCTGCGCAAGGCGCTGATGCCGCCGCGCGACGGGCTCTTCTCCGAGGCCGAGCTCCACGCGCGCCTGCTCGAGGCGCTTGGCGCGCTGCCGGCCGACGCCGTCGCGGCGTTGCGCGCGGCCTGGATCGAAGGACGCAAGCCGTTCCGCGCGAAGTTCTTCGAGCTCGCTGGCGCGAGCCCGCAGCTCGTCGGCATCGCGCCGGCGCTGCTCTTCCGCGCGATCGGCGACCTGCTGCCGGAGGGCCTCGCGGAAGCCGCCGGCGTCTGGGCGCTCTGCCAGATCGCGGCACAGCGTCACGCGAAGTCCCTCGCGCGGGCCGGCTTCACGGGCGACGCGCCGGATGCAGGCGACGCGCTCTTCGATGCGCTCCTCACCAGCAAGAGCGCGGTCGTGTTCGCGATCGACGACTGGGAGGAGAGCTTCGCGCGCCTCGGCACGCCGAACCGCCGCATCCAGCTCGCGGTGACGGAGCTCTTCGCCGAGCTCGACTCGCTCGCCGCCGGGCCCGAGGCCGGCGCGAGCCCCGACTTCCCGTTCGTGCTCTCGGCCGGCGAGCGGCGGTCGTTCACCGCCAACACCATCATCCGAAATCCCGAGTGGCGGAAGAAGGACCGCTCGGGCGCGCTGCGCATGAACCCCGAGGATGCGAAGCGGGTCGGCGTGGACGACGGCGGACGCGTGCGGCTCTCGACCCGCCGGGGCAGCGCCGAGGTGTCGGTCGAGCTCTCGGACCGCATGCAGCCCGGGCACGTCTCGCTGCCGAACGGGCTCGGCCTCGACTTCCCGGATGCGAGCGGCCGACGGGTGGCGACCGGCGTCGCGCCGAACGACCTCACGCGCAGCGAGGATCGGGACTGGCTCGCCGGCACGCCGTGGCACAAGCACACGCCAGCCCGGGTGGAGGCGCTGTGAGCAGAGGCGCCCCGGGCCCGTTGCACGACTCGAGTCCCAGGAACGCGACCGCCGCCGTGATCGGAGCCGGCGACTACATCGGCGCCGCCATCGCGCGGAAGTTCGCGGCGGAGGGCTTCACGGTCTTCGCCGGTCGGCGGAACGGCGAGAAGCTCGCGCCGCTCGTCGCGGACATCGAGACCAAGGGCGGCCGCGCCGTCGGCCGCACGCTCGATGCCCGGAAGGAGGACGAGATCGCGGCCTTCTTGCGCGACGCCGACGCCGTCGCGCCCCTCGAGGTCTGCATCTTCAACGTCGGCGCGAACGTGAGCTTCCCGTTCGTCGAGACCTCCGAGCGCGTGTTCCGGAAGGTCTGGGAGATGGCGTGCTACGGCGGATTCCTCGCAGGCCGCGAGGCCGCGCGCATCCTGCTCGCGCACGGGCGAGGCAGCCTGTTCTTCACCGGGGCGACGGCGAGCCTGCGCGGCGGCGTCGGCTACGCGGCCTTCGCCAGCGCGAAGGCCGGCCTGCGCATGGTCGCGGAGAGCGCGGCGCGCGAGCTCGGCCCGAGCAACATCCACGTCGCCCATCTGGTGATCGACGCCGGCGTCGACACCGCCTGGGTTCGTGAGCGGATCGAGGAGAGGGCCGGCAAGGGCGCCGCGTCGCAGCTCGCGCCGGGCACGCTGATGCAGCCCGAATCCGTCGCCGACGCCTACTGGCAGCTCCACCAGCAGCCCCGCGATGCCTGGACCTTCGAGCTCGAGATCCGTCCCTACGGAGAGAAGTGGTGAGCGCGCCCAAGGTCGAGTTCCACTTCGACTTCGGCAGCCCGAACGCGTACCTCGCCCACCTCGTGATCCCGGAGATCGAGCGGCGCACGGGCGTGGCCTTCGCGTACGTCCCGATCCTGCTGGGCGGCGTCTTCAAGCTCACCAACAACCGCTCGCCGGCCGAGAGCCTGGCCGGCATCCGGAACAAGCCCGAGTACGAGCGCCTCGAAATGGACCGATTCCTGCGGCGCCACGGCATCACGCGGTTCCGCTTCAACCCGTTCTTCCCGGTCAACACCCTGACGCTGATGCGCGGCGCGATCGCGGCGCAGGCCCTCGGCGTGTTCGAACGCTACGTGGACGAGATCTTCCGGCAGATGTGGTCGGAGCCCAAGAAGCTGGACGAGCCGGAGGTGCTGCGCGCCGCCCTCGAGGAATCGGGCCTCGACGCGAAGGCGCTCCTCGAGCTCGCGCAATCGCCCGAGATCAAGGCTCGTCTCCTCGAGAACACCCAGCGCTCCGTCGATCGCGGCAGCTTCGGCGCGCCGACCTTCTTCGTCGACGACGAGATCTACTTCGGCAAGGACCGGCTGCGCGACGTCGAGGAAGCGATCGAGGCCGCGCAGGGGAAGCGCACGCGCTAGCAGGATGCGGAAGAACGCCGATCCACGTGGCTTGCGAGGGGCCGGAGGCGGGTCATG
>Ga0105106_10000146_pt1 | contig 45325 bp, 48 predicted proteins | sample PPLLaktember2015_5_FD_79109 | JGI IMG/M metagenome (GOLD analysis project Ga0105106, IMG submission 79109) | Freshwater sediment microbial communities from Prairie Pothole Lake near Jamestown, North Dakota, USA - PPLs Lake P8 Core (1) Depth... | ecosystem: Environmental > Aquatic > Freshwater >... | reverse complement strand
CGTCCACCCCAGTCTCAGGATCGATGACTTTCGAAAGGCGATCCAATATAGCCTGGCGAAGCGTTTCAGGAATCGTCATGGGCTGCCTCCGTTCCATTTACTCGGGCGGCAACGATTTGCCAGATGTTTACCAGCGCCTGGCTAGAGGGTGCATCGGCCTGGTAGGCAGTGACCGGCTCGCCGTTCAACATGGCTTCGGTGACGATTGGATCGAAGGGAATTGAGCCAATCCGTTCGATGCCCAGCTCAGTACAAATTGCATCAATTTCGGCTGCGCCTTGTGGATAAATATCCGCTTTGTTCACCACCACCAGCGCCGGGATGCGGAAGTGCGTGGTGGTTTGCAAGATACGCCCTAGATCGTGAATCCCTGCCAGGGATGGTTCGGTGACGATCAGGGCCAGATAAGCCCCGGCTGCTGCAGCGATGACCGGGCAACCGATGCCGGGTGGCCCATCCACGATCACCACCTGGCTGTTGGTATCAAGCGCCAGCAAGCGGGCATTTTGCTTGACCAGCGTCACCAGCTTGCCGGAATTTTCTTGTGCGGGATAAAGATCGGCATGGAAGAGCGGCCCATAGCGGCTCTCGGAGCGGTACCAGCGCCCGGCTGTCTGCGGCTCCATGTGAATGGCCTCTTCGGGGCATTGGTAGACGCAGGCCGCGCAACCATCGCAGGCAATCGCATCCACGTCATACGCAGGCTGTGTGTGGGTAGGGAGAACGATCGCGTCGAAGCGGCAAGCCTGCTCACAGTTTCCGCAGCCCTGGCAAAGCTGCGCATCAATCACAGCTACCGAACCGCCTGTAAAATCGTGCGTTTCGAGACGTTCGGGGTGCAGCACCAGCTCCAGGTTGGCGGCGTCTACATCGGCGTCAGCCAACACGGTTTTGAGCAGCAATGGGCCAGCATGCGCCAGGTGGGCAAATGCTGCCGCCAGGCTGGTCTTGCCAGTGCCGCCTTTGCCGCTTAAAATTACCAATTGTTTCATAAATTATTAATCCCTGCCGCCTTTTTTCTTTTGGCAAGCCGAAAGATACCCAGTAAGAAATTGATCTGGGGCACACGCTGGATGTATTGCCGGTATTCATCACCAAATTTCTCAATGCCATCTTGATCGGCTGTTTGAATATCCAGCCAAATCAACACCGCGGAAATGACGCCCAGCAAAGCCACCAGCCAGTGTTGGGCAAGCAGCATCAGCACCAGGTTGAATAGGATACCGCTCAGATATTGCGGGTGACGAACGATGGCATACAGGCTGGTATCAACCAGGCGCGTTGTTTCAACATAGCTCTTCCCCTTTGCCACACCCCCCTTCTGACGCAAGATAAAAATAGGTCCAAATCCAAAGGCCAACGCGAGCACCCAGATACCCCAACCTGCCCATTGAAGCAGGGGCCATCCTGGCAACTTGAACACAAAGAAAGTAAGGATATATTGTGCAACAAGAAGGATGCTGACAATGATGATGCTGACAATGATGATGCTGACAATGATGATGCTGACAGAGAGTTTCCACGGTTTCATAGTTGTCTGGTCTTTAATCAAATCTCAGCACCGTGCCTGCTGGGCAGGACTTTACTTTTTTGCCAAAAGCCTGGGCCAGTGCTGCCAGGGCGCGCTCACCGGTGCAGTGGTTGAGGAACAGGTATGGCATATCCCAGGCGCTTATGGCACGTAAAATAGTAATTGTATGTTCCAATGTATTCACATCCAGGTTGGCAAGATGTGTTCCACCCACAATCGCGATAATCTTTTTATCGAAAATGCGCTGCACATGCATCAGGGTATTCAGCAGTCCAGCGTGGCAACAACCACAGACGACGATCAATCCAGACAGCGCTTCTAATACCAGCGCCATATCATCGCGATACGGATCAGGCTGCCAGCCATTGCCTAAGATGAAGTGATGAGAACTGCGCCCTTCGAATTCCGTCCGTGTAGTAATTTCGCCCGTTGTCCACACCCCAGGCAATACCTGAGCCGGCTCGGCGCTCAGGTTCAGGGTGGCATGTTTCGCCAGGTCGATTCGCGCCATTTGCAGGCCAATGCTGCGTGTCTGTCCATCTTTGGTGGCATAGCGTTCGCGGAACAAATCGGGATGGGCGTAGAGAGGCAAACCGGGCCGACTTTTTTGTAGAAATGCTTCCAAACCACCGGTATGGTCGTAATGTGCATGGCTGAGAACCAGCGCATCTATCTGACGCAGATCAAGGTCCAACTGTGCGGTATTATGCACCAGTACATCACCGCTTTGTCCAGTGTCAAAAAGTATCTGGCCGGTGGGGGTCTCGATTGTAAAAGAAACACCGTGCTCGGTCCGGAAGCGAGCCGCGTCCAATGTGTTGTTATCAACCAGGCAACGCACCATGAACATTTTAAGCCACCATAATTACTTCGATCTCAGGATGGTTTAGCGCCTCTTCACAGATCGGCCCACGCTGCAAGAAGCTTAGCGCCAATCCACTGCCGCGCACCGATAGCAGGCGTTCGCCGGGCTGCACGCCGGTAATGGACGGTGGCGCCACACGGCCGTCTGCGCCGATTGTGGTTTGCCCAACAAAGTGCGACTGCAGGACAGTGTCGTTTAGCTTCTCGAGCCGGCCAATGCCTATTCCTCCCGACCGCTTGCTGCCGCAGATAACAATCGCGGTCTCGCCTTGCTGAAACCCATACTCGATATAGGCTTCCAGCGGAATCTGGATCTCATTGGACGGCCTAGCTACGCACCAGCCAAACACCCACTTACCACCTTTCGCTAATTGAGGCATAGGTCAATCATCGCGATCATACAATTTCCATCCGAATCGGCTCTCTGCCTCAGCCGTGTCAAGCAGGTTGGGCGGCAGGTCAGTGTATAAAATATCCGCTTCGGCCAAGATACTCTGCCCGGCTGCGGAGATTTCAGCGTGAGCCAGGGTGCGGCTGGCGCGGCGCTTGATCAACCGACCAACCGCATCAAGCGGCGCACCCACCGGCACTGGCAGGCGAAAACGCACCTCCATGCGGGCGGTCACAAAAAAACAGGCGGGGTTGCCGATCATTAATGTGCGTCCGCCTACTTCGTCGAGGATGGCGGCGACGATACCGCCGTGCGCCATACCGGGGTGGCCAGCGTGCTGCGGATCAATGGTGAAATGGCTAAAAACTTGGTCTTTGCCATTATCGTAGAAACGCAAGCGCAGCCCGGAAAGATTTTCCAGGCCACAGGCAAAACAGGAGGCAGAGTTATACTGTTGATTCATGGCTGGCTGGCAATTTTCATATACATCTGTCGGAAACGGTCGCCATATTCCGGGTGAATCCCCACCAGGGTTTCCCCCTGAGCCACACCCTCGGCAATGGCGCGCTCGAAGGGTATGCGCAGCAGAACTGGCAGATTGTGCTCGGCGCAGAATTCATCCAGGGGTGGGTAGGGGCCATTTTCCCGGTTGATGAGCACACCCGCTGGAATGTTTAATTCACCGGCGACCTGGACCGCAAGGCTTAGATCGTGCAGGCCGAAGGGTGTCGGTTCGGTGACCAGTAGCAGGTATTCGCTGCCGCGCACGGTTTCCACCACCGGGCAAGAGGTTCCGGGCGGTGCGTCACGGATAACAACCTGCCCAGGCTGCGATTTAGCCCATTTTTTAAGCTGACGGATGACCGGCACAGCCATTGGCTCGCCCACATCCAGCACACCGCGGGCAAAAGAAATGCCTGCCGCCGCAGGACCGCGCTCGAGTATGCCCATCCGGTCGGGCACTTCGGTGATGGCCTTTTCTGGGCACAGCGCCGTGCAGCTTCCGCAGCCATGACAGAGTTGCGGGAAGACAAGCGTCTTTTTTCCCAATACCGCGATGGCGTGGTACTGGCAGACCTCGGCGCACTTCCCGCAGTAGGTGCATTTGGCCTCATCCACTGTGGGAATGAGCAGCCCTACCTCCCGCCGTTCGCTAAGCGTGGGGTGCAGGAACAGATGGGCATTGGGCGCTTCAACGTCGCAATCCAGGAATAAGGGCGGCTGCTCGGGACTGACCGCTGCCAGGCTCAAAGCCAGGCTGGCAGCCACCATGGTCTTGCCCGTGCCGCCCTTACCACTGGCAACAGCAATAATCATGCGCCTTGCCCGTGATGTCCCGGTGCGGTGGGTGCGCCGATCTGCATGAGCAGCCCGGCTTTAAAACGCTCGATGGCTTCGCGGACCGTATGGCAATCTCCGTAGAGATACATGGCGATGTCAGCGGTCTGGAGTGCATTAAAGGCGTTCGGCCCAAAATCACCGCTGATAATTGAACTGGCCTGCTGGTTTGCAGCGAACTGGGCTGCCTGCGAACCAGCCCCGCCGGATGCACCGATGGCCGGGTTGGCGTGTGCCTGCCATTCCAGTGTGCCAGGATCTACGACAACGAAATACGCCCCACGCCCGAAACGGACGTCAACGTTGGAATCGATGTTTGGGGAAGCGGCAGTCAGGATGATTTTCATAGTTCTATTCTTTGACCATCCTGGTTCCACATTTAGGGCAAGTGCGGTCCATACAGCGCTGCCCGGCCACATGCGGCTCTTTGTGCCCGCAGCTTGGGCAGACGCAGTTGCCGCCTGGGCCAGAGCCGGGCTTATTGCCGCCGCCTCGCCCACCGCTACCCTGTCCACGGACACCTTGACCGCCGCCACCCTGCCCGCGGCCTCCCTGGCCGCCTCTACCACGAAAATCTCGGTTTATCATCTATTTATCTCCTTGTGTGGGGGAGGCGGTGCGTGGAAAGTGCAAACAGCCTATTCCACGCATCGACTCCGGATACTCATCATTTGGCTTTTAGTTCTTCGATACGCTTTTGGATGGCATCGAGCTGCGTTTTCAGTAGATCAGCCTGGGCTTTCAGGTCTGCAGCTTCTTGTTCTGGCGTGGGTGGAACCCAGCCCGGGATACCGGTGGCATAAAAACGGTGCCGCCAGCCACGGCCTGCGCCCCTACTTTCGAAGCCAAACCCGCTTCGTTGACCAGGGGCTGTATTGACAAGCCCGCTCTGGTCGTTGCTGCCGCAGTAGCCCATGCCGCGCCCGGTCCTCGGACCAGCGCCCTGTGGACCTGTGCGATCTCTACCTGGCATAATCTTCACCTCCTTCCTTTTTGATTTCTGGTACCGATACGCCCGCCGCGGTAGCGGGCTTGCCTCTGCGTGCCTAGGCTCTGTGTTGTCAAAACTCTTGCAGAGGTTCTTGAAGGGGTAATAACAGTCGCCGTTGGCTGCGCAAGCCGGCGCTCGAGTGTATTAACCAGCACATCTACCAGGCGTGGGGCAACTTCGTGCCCCAAGAAGGCCAGAGCGGCACCCGCCAGCGGGGCTAGGCTGCGCACAGGCGTGGACGCTTCTGGCAAAACAGTAGCGTTTGACGCAGAAATGATGTGCGTTTCAACCACAGGCCGCACTGCGATTGGTTCAGGCGGGATTGGTTCGTAGACAGCGGCAATTGCGCCATTGGGACAGGCATCTACACACGCCTGGCACTGTGTACACTGGACCTCATCAATCACGGCCCGATGATCTACCAGGTTGATGGCACCGTTGGAACACGTTTCTGCACATACGCCGCACCCGGCGCACAATTCTTGATCAACTCGCATGACCATGTCTCTCACTCCTTGCTACTTCTCACTGTACGATTGAATAGCTCAATGCAGCCGTTCAACCTGATCTACAATCTCGCCCCTGACATAGGCCATGACAGCCTCGTCAATGGCAGCAATGTCGGTTACCACCGGACGGATACCGTTTATCTTCATGCTCTCATAGGCGCCCATCCCCATGCCGCGGCACAGCAGCGCTTCGCAGTCGGCAATCGCCTCGGCCATTTGCAAGTGTTTATTATGCGAGACGGCATCCATACCGTGTGGCTGCCCGGGTTGCTCCTCGGGATGGGGCTGGTTGGCGAAATGGGCATGGCCCATCTTTTCGCGTAGTTCACGGCTCACGATCTGCCCATCTTCGACTGTTGAAACCAGGTAATAGGCGGCCCGACCAAAGTGTTGGCTGATGGTTTTCCCATCATCGGTGATAGCGGCAATCTTCATGAATACATCTCCTTGTTTTAGATTTAGTTTCAGGGTTCAATTTACATTCGTACTTGATTGTTTCCGGTTGAAAATCCGGAGAATTAATCTAGAAGGGGGCATCCACACAACGCCCAGCAGCACACTCAATTCGCTCCACAGGCTGCTTCCAAGGGCTGGCTTGCTGGCGAACCGGCTCAGCAGGGCATCGAACGTATTCCCCAGCAAGTTGCCAAAGGTGATCATGCGCAGGTAGGCCAGGATATCCTGAGCGGTTACTTCGCCATAGTAAGTTACAACTCGCTGCCAGGCTACCGGATCGGACTGGCAGGCCGCTTCGGCATAGTGCTGAGCAAAGGTGAGTGCGGTCACTTCGTGGGCAGGGAAAGTGCCCAGATCGAGGGCCAGCAAGTTTTGCAGCTCAACATCCGAAACTCCCGCGGCTAATGCCGCCCGGCTGTGACCGTAGCAGCAATAACGGCAGCCATTTACAGAGGAAACTACCAGCATGATCTTTTCAGCAAAGGCCTTACTCACCCGGCCCCCGCGCGCGGCCCGGCGCAGATCATCCATATGATCAAAAATCTGCCGGACATCTGCTCTGAACGCTGGGAAAGTGTAGATGCGCCTGTTGAAGGAGGCATTCATCGCTTTTGATAGCTGGCCCATATCCTCACACTTCCTCGAGGCAAGCTGTTTCTGGCGTGAAATGCCGTTCAGTTGGGCGATCCTGTTCGTCGGATGGACAGAGCACCAACAATGAACGGGTTGGGGTTGTGCCTATATTCTGCCAACGATGCGGCAAATGAGCCTCAAAGAACAAGCTGTCTCCTGGCTCCAACACAAAGGTCTGATCTTCAATGGTGTAAGTCAATTGCCCATCCAGGCAGAAAACGGTCTCGCGCCCGGTATGGACAATGAAATTCTCGCCGCTATTGGAAAGGGGCTTGAGCGTTACCAGGAAGGTCTCAGCACCGCGCCGGGGCATTCCCGCGCCCAGGTCTTCTAGCATCCCGTGGGCAAAAATCACGCTTGGGCGCTGGCTGGCTTTGTAGTGGGCGATCTTATTCTTGGGAGCGCTGTTCTCAAAGAAAGCGGTAATGGGCGTTTCTAAGGTCAAGGATAATTGCTGCAAGGTCTCCAGGCTGGGCGAGTTCTTGCCATTTTCAATCATGCTGAGCGTATTGACGTTCAGTCCGCTTTTTCGGGCCAGGTCGCGGATGGAAAGACCGCGTTCAGAACGCATAATCCGCAGCCGCTGTCCAATATCCACCAATTGCATAAGGCCAGCAGCCTGACTTTGCTGCAAGGCTTCGAGAAAGTCGCGCCGCCGTCTGCGGCGAGGGTGAGGGCAAGCAGTTGGATCACTTGGCGAGTTGAAGTCGTTCATGTCAAGAAGTTCCTTATCGGCAATTCTGAAGAAAGTAGCAACCGTATAGCAACTATTATTATAATACAAAAACCACTTATAATCAAGAATACCAACTATAATAATAGTTGCGAAGTGATTGTGCCCAATGGATTTCCCATTTGCACGCTCGTCTCTAAATGATTCGCTGGTAAAATCATTTCCTGGATCCTATACTGACTTGTGAGGCGTTTTCTCTTCATGGAATTAGATAAACTCCGCTCCCTTTTAGAAAAACAAAGTCAGGGAAATTGCACCATTGACCAGGTAATGGAACAGCTTTGGCAGCTTCCTAACCAATCGTTGAACGGTTTTACGAACCTTGATCATCATCGTGCTCTGAGAACGGGTATTCCATAGGTAATTTTTACCCAGGGAAAAACGAGTGAACAAGTCGTAGAGATCTTTTTGAATCTCCAAGAGCGCCATCTGCAGGTGCTGGCTACCCGGGTCAGAGCGGCGATGTATCAGGAGATCCAGAGCCAGATTCCAGGCGCCACTTACCATGCCGCAGCGCGCCCTTATACATTGATAAAAATCCCGCCCGGGCAAAACAAGCCGGCATCGCGGTTGTTATTGCCGGGACGGCGGATATTCCGGTTGCAGAAAAAGCCGCCAATACAGCTGATCTAATCGGCAGCCAGGTGGAACGCATCTATGATGTCGGCATGGCCGGGCTGCATTTGGCTGATTGACCGTTTACTGCAGCTGCAAAAAGCCAGGGTACTGATTGTTGTGGCAGGAATGGAGGAGGCGCTGCCTAGTGTGGTGGGCGGGCTGGTCGCTGCGCCGATCAATGCCGTGCCCACCAGCGTGGGCTATGGGCCAGTTTTCAAGACCTGGCTGCTCTGCTAGCTATGTTGAATAGCTGCGCCAGCGGCGTGGCAGTTGTGAATATTGATAACGGGTTTGGCACCGGCTGTATGGCGGTCCGGATCAATCAACTGCCCGCGCCGAAGGATCCGGCATGAAAGCCATGGATCGCATCACCATTCAGGTAGAGAATGCAGGCATATCGCCATCCTTAAAGCATAAATGGGAGGCGCTGATGAATGATCTGGCCGCCTATACATCAGCCATCATTGCTTATTCGGGGGGCGTAGATAGCAGTCTTTTGGCTTATGCAGCGGCCCAGGTGCTGGGGGAAAAGATGGCGACGGTTACCGTGGTTTCAACATTAGAGACGCCAGAGACGTTCAAGGCTGCGGCTGACTTTGCGACGCAAAATAGGATCAAACACACTTCAATCTCATTCGATCCGTTGCAATCCCCCGACTTTCGGGTAAACCCGGCCGAGCGATGCTATCTCTGCAAGCCTCAAATACTGAAGGAGTTGTGGCATTATGCCCGGCAGCACGCTTATCAGGTGGTGCTGGAAGGGCAGATGAGGGAATACCAGAAAAAAATGGAGAGTACCATGAAAAAGCTATCAGAACAACTTAAGGAGCTTTCAGACCGCGCTGCAAAGGCGGAGACGAAAGCGGCGACCGCTCAGCAAGAATCAAAGGAGAAGGTGGAAACATCTATCCAGAAATCAAAAGCGGATGCCGAAGCCAGGCAGGCGTCATTCAAGGCCGATGTACACGCAAAGCAGGCAACTGCTGCATCAGACTGGGAAGCACTCCAGGCGGACTTCCACCAGAAGACCCAGCAGATCAAGAACAAGATCGAGACTGAGAAAGAAGCGCGTGAGGTCAAGCAGGCGAACAAGCGAGCCGTGGATGCAGAGGACTATGCTGTGGCTACGATCATGTATGCCTACATGGCGGTTGACGAAGCTGAGGTCGCTGTGCTAGAGGCGATTGCCGCACGGGTTTACGCTGATTTGTTAGCCTAGTCAGAAAGTATTGATTACCTAAGATCAGCCTCTATTGATTAACGGGTTCCCTGCTTCATGCAGCAGCACCACGCATAACAACTGCAGCTAAACGTTTGAGGATTTGCTACAAATAAAACAGCTCACGACTGATCTACATAACCCCTCCATATTACCTACAGGCGCGGCGTCTAAACTATAGTAAGCTGCGCAGCCATCCCGGAGCAACCGGGTACATCAGGCTGGGGAAGCGTGAGTTCAAAGTGGTGGCCCGGCTTCAGCCGAAAAGGCAGAGGGAGCCGGGCCTTCATAGATTCCGATGATAACTGAGATGAATGGTTGTAAATGATGGAAAAGCGTCTGGCATTCGTATTGGGAGGCGGAGGCGCATGCGGTGCGTTGCAGGTCGGCGCATTGCGCGCCCTGTTTGAGGCTGGCTACCAGCCGGATCTGCTGGTGCCTCTGGCGTAGCCCTTCCAATCGCTGCAGGGGTATGAAAGAGCAATTGTTCGTGAAACCCTGCAGTATAAGATTTTACAGGCTATTTTTGAAAGCAAGAGGAGATGGACTAAATTATTCCTACGGTATACCCTAATTATTCCTGTTTCTTCATCCCTTGTGGTTCATCTGATTGTGGACAAACACTTTTTTTGAGAGAGATAATCTTGAGATTCAGATCGCGAATACGGGCGAATAAACCGTGCAGCGCTGGCTGATCCACTACCTGACCAGAGAGAAGCATATTCCCATTCAGTAAAGGGGATATTTCCCATCCATCCAGGCAGTCGAACCAGCCAGGATTAATCTGACCTTCTAATTCGACCTCATACCAATCCTGCCTGTTCTGTTCGGATCGTCGTTCCTTATTCGACTCAACGGTCATCGTTGTTCCTGTTCCTTTCTTCTCAGGTTACGCTTAGTATAATTTGCCTGGTCGTTCTGAACATCCACTGAAAGATACATGTTGGATGTATTTTCGGGCTGCCTCTGCCAGCTCAAGCCCCTTCTGAATCTCCACGGCTGCAGCATCTAGCTGGTTCCATTCACTTGACAGCTCACCCAGGTCAACATACTCAACACCTGAGTAAACCGTCGTACCTCCTTTTCCAGTAAATTCAATCGCCTGCTCATCAATTTCACGGGCTTCATGAAGGCGACCTTGCAGCCCTCTAAATTGGGCCAGATAGTGCCTGGCGTTTACACCGGCCATATTTTTGCCTGAAGCCTGAAAGGTCTGTGCAGCATCGATCAATACCTGTTCGGCAGTGTCGGTATTCCCGGCGGAAAAATGGGCATGACCTAAAAAAATGCATAATTCTGGCTGTGAGTGGATCAGTTCTCCAGGAAGGGTACTAAGCCAAGCGAGCAGCATATGGACTTCCCCCCGATTTGGTTACTTCCATATAGACCAATTCTGAAATACATCCAATATGTATCTTTCGGTGGATGTTCTAAAACCAGGATTTCTTTATGATGGAATTGATCATATCAAAGCAGTGAAAGGAGCTAGAAAAAATGGACACATCCGATTCTCTGGTAATTGAAACACACAATCTGAGCAAGGTCTACCCAGAGGCGCAGGCTCTACAAAGCCTCAACCTGACGGTGAAGGAACACTCGATCTTCGGCTTCCTGGGACCTAACGGGGCGGGCAAGACCACCACCATCAAGATCCTGCTCGGCTTGATCCAGCCCAGCGGAGGCCGGGCGACCATCTTGGGGCATGATGTGCATCGCGACAGCGTGGAGATCCGCAAGCGGACCGGCTACCTGGCCCAAGACCCGCGCTACTACGAGCACATGACCGCTCGCCAGATCCTTGGCTACACGGCGCGCTTCTTCTACCACGGGCCGAAAGACCTGCTCGAAGCACGCGTGCAGGAAATGCTCGAGATGGTGGGTCTGGAAGACAAGACCGACCGGCCGGTGCGCGGTTTCTCGGGCGGCGAGCGGCAACGCCTGGGTATCGCCCAGGCCCAGGTCAACTATCCTGATCTACTGATCCTGGACGAGCCGGCGGCCTCGCTCGACCCGATGGGCCGCCATGATGTGCTGGCGGTCATGGAGAAGCTACGCAAGTACACCACCATCTTTTACTCGACGCATATCCTCGAAGACGTGCAGCGGGTGAGTGATACGGTGGCGATCCTCAACCGAGGCAGACTGATCGCCGAAGCTCCCATTGACGAGCTGTTGGCAGGCGATGGGGGCTCTATCATGTATGACATCACCCTGAAGAGCGAGACGGAAGCGGCACTGGCTGGTGCCAGGGAGCGCGTGGTCAGTCAGTCCTGGGTACAAAACCTGAGTGTGACGGCGGACGACAGCCTGACCCGTTGGCAGGTCAGGGTAACTGATGAAGCGACTGCCGAAGACCAGCTCCAGCGGCTGATCCTCGAAGACCGCAGCCTGAATGTGAAGCACTTCGGGCGCAAGATTTATAACCTGGAAGAAGTATTCCTGGAACTAGTTGGAAAGGAGAATTCGAAATGACCGTTCAAACACATCCTCATGTATCCCGCGATCTCCGCCTGGCTGCCCGCCAGGGTCTGCTACCCGCCAGAGGCGGCGGCTGGCTGGCAGGGTTTGGCAATATGTTCGCCAAAGAGCTAGGCGAATGGTTTCGCACCCGCCGCTGGCTGTGGCAGCTATTGATCTGGCTGATCATCCTCAATGGCTTCGTCGCCTTCCTGTTGTTCGGCTTACCGGCGCTCGCAACCATCTATCCTGAACTCAAACCGGATGCAGAGGGGATCTTCCCAGGGCTGCCACCCGAAGTCGGGGCCACGTACATGTATTTCTCCATAGTGGTGATGACCGGCACACTTGGTGCGATCATCCTGGCTCAGGACGAGATCATCCAGGAAAAGCAGTCCGGAACGGCGGCCTGGATCCTGTCCAAGCCGGCGGCGCGCCAGGCTTTCATCCTGACCAAGCTGTTGTCGAATGCCATCGGCGTTCTGGTGTTCATAGTCGCTATTCCCGGGCTGATCCTGCTGGGCGAAATTTTTCTGGCGACCCACAAGGTGCAGTCCCTTGCGCCTTTCCTGGCCGGGGTGGGGCTGGTCTGGCTGGCGCTTTTCTTCTATATAAGCATGGTGATCATGCTGGGCGTCCTGTTCGAGTCGCGCGGGCCGGTGCTGGGGATTGCTTTCGGAGTCATGTTCGGCGGCATGATATTGAGAAATTATATCCCACAGATCTTGTATGTGTTGCCGTTGTCCATGGAAAGTATTGCCTTGATGGTAGTGCAGGGAATGCCCTTGCCAGCAATGTTTATCTCGCAAGTGATCGCTACCGCCGTCTTGAGCGTCGTGTTCCTCCTGGTGGCGCTGTGGCGCTTCCAGCACGTCGAGTTGTAGGATCAATCAGGATCTGATCTATTCTTCTGATGGATAAATAAGAATCACTTGACTCTCCCGGTACTTCTATAAAAAAGCCTGTACTTGTCCAATGTAGGATAGGTACAGGATTTTGTTCAAACAATTTACAAAATTTTACGGTGCGCGGGTCGCCGTGGACGGGGACTCCACCCCCACATCCAGAGTCAGCACCCATCCGATGATAGCTCCGCCGTTATCAATCAGGTACTCCACCAGCACGCACTCACGGTTGAATTCATCGAAGCGCCGTTCGGTCGGTAGAAAACGCACACTTTCACCAGAGGGAATCGATCCTATGGCAGTATATCGATCGTAACATCCATTCCGAGCAAACACTTTCCTCTGGGTGAAGGCAACGATCGGGGTTGGGGTAATGGTTGGGGTCAAAGTAGGTAGCAAGGTGGAGGTCAGCGTGGGTGTCTGGGTAGGCGTAGGGGTCAGTGTGGCCGTGGGCGTAGCAGTAAATGTCAGAGTGGGGGTCTGAGCCAGCATGTAAGCCTGGTATTTATTGTTACCCCATACGCCCAAGCCAGTCAGGATGAGAATCCCTACCAGAACGAGACCAGCCTGGATGCCTAACACTTTCAGGCGAAAGTTGCGCAGTTTTCGCTTCAGCTCTTTCACGCCCGGATCGATGGGAAAACGTTTTACCACTTCGGCACTCAGGCGGGAAGCTTTGGCTGGCCAGGCCGGATTTATTTCGTAGGCCTGGTTAGCAGCCTGTAAATCATTATCGAATTTCTGATAAGAGCGCTGCTGGCGCTCGATCTCACTCTGCAGGCGATCCAGGCTTTCATCGACACCTTCCAGGTTATGGATTTGTGCCAGACTCTGGCGAGCCTGCTTATTGAGGTACAGCCCTTCCTCGAGCGTGGTAGCGTGTTCGGCCTGGTTCTTCAGGAGGCGCGTCTGCTCTATTAATGGTTCTACCACGTGCGGCGTGATGGCTTTAAAGCGCTCGATCAGGCGTTCGAAAGCCGGATTTTCTCCGTATTCGACCACTAGCGCGTCCAGGTTGGCCTTGGCCTGCGAGGCGGTTTGCGGTTCTAGCTCAGCCTGGTTTAAACTATCGTAGATCGTACGCAAGCTGTCTTTGACTTTTCGGAGAGCCTGAGCTCGCTCCGAGTATTTAGGCATGCCGGTAGCACCAACCGCAGCCTGCAACCTCTCGATGGCATCATCAATATTCCCCTGCCGGAACAGTTTAAGCCCTTCTTCAAAGGCTTTTTCGGCGTCGATGTTTTCCTGGAGCTTTTGGGCGAAGTCCTGGCCTTCCTGCCAGCGTTGAATACCCAGCTCATGCAAGGCGTTCTGGGCGCTCTCTAACAATGCCAGTGCATCAGCGAAGCGTCCCACCCGAGCAGCGGATTGGGCTTTGCCATATGCCGAAGCCGCGTTGGCCGGTAAGGCGACGACCGGGATGTAACCGGTGCGCAGGTAATTTTCAGCCTCGGTGCGGTGCTGGCGAGCTCGTTCCCAGTTCGGCTCTAGCTGTAAGATGCGATCGAAGATCTGCACGGCTTCAGCATATCGTCCGCTGTAGAAAAGCTTCTCTGCCATTTCCATCTGCGATTCGGCGGCCGGGTTGTGTTCTTGCGCAGGCTCCAGACGGGCAGTGGCTGGCTCGGAGATCGCTTCTGATTGGGAGGCGGACGTCTGACCTTGACCATTTATCTTTTTAGCCGGTGCTGCGCCTCCATTTTCTTGCTGTTGGATACGCAGCATTAGTTCTTTGCGCGCCACCTGGAGGGTGTTTCGCTGGTCGACTGCCAGAGTCTGGTAATCGGGTGAGTTGACCAGCTCTTCGATATCAAGCAGGAGATGTCGCAGATCAACCAGGCTGGCGGAGGAACGGTCTTGTAGCTCTTGAACTTGCTTTTCTATTTCGTTAAATGAATTCATATGATCTTTATCGTTCGGGTTCCTGAATACTTTCCTAATTCTTATCTATTCCAGGAAGCTGTTGGTAGATGCCCAGCAGATCCTGGCGGAGATCGCGGACCTGAGTATACCCTTGGTTCAGAGTCTGTTCCAGAATAGTTCGAAGCTGGTTGGGTAAGCGTTCGTCATCGTATGTCCAATTGACCGGGTAATGTGTGGACGCTTTCTCGATGTCCTCTGGCCGGTTGGGTCCCAGCGGTAAGCTGCCCTGGGCAGGCCGCCCGGTGAAAATATGGTGCAGCGCACGAGCGCCAAACTGAACCAGGTCGAACTGTTTTTCTGCTTCTGACAACCCTTGGGGCTGGCGCTTAGCGATGTTCCAATCGATCACCGTCACGCCGTGAGCGTCAACATCCCAATAATAATGCAAGATTTTGTGATCGCGGTAGACAATATTGCGGTCGTGAGCAAACTGTAAGATGTCACAGATCTGCAAGGACAAAACCAGGCTATCGCGCAGCGTCAAGAACCAGCCGTGGGTGTAGCTTGCGTCGCAATAACGCAGCAAATTATACTCCTGGTTACGTCTCACCAATGCCAGATACGGCAGCCACCCAGCAGATAACTGTCTATCCATAGAAGCCAGGAAATTTTGAGCCTGTTCGACGCCGTAATGGATGACCTGCCCGTACAGCTCCTGTGCCGAGGCATGACTTTTGTCGCTGGGGAGAGCCTGCCCATCTTCGAGCTTGATAAATCCACACTCCACCAGGGGGGTAATGCCAGGCACGTCGCGCAGCATGGTCAGGATCTGGATCTCTTCGATGAATAATGGGAGTGCATAACCGATATGATCAGGTCGCATGATCTTGAAGGCGACCGGCAGCGACTTTTTCGCCAGGTTGCGCAGGTTCCCGGCAAAGACGCGGGCGGAGGAGCCGCGCGCTTCGGGCATCCAGGTATCCAATGGCTCTGCCAGGAGCATGCTCTTGTCTGGACCAAACTTGCCTTCCACGACACCTTCGGTGAGATGGGATGGGAAAACGCTGACATTGTCCCTTTCCAGTGTGATAAGGCGAGTGTGCGGTAGAGACAAGATCTCGCGCGAATTGTATTCATTCAGCCAGGGCAGCTCATGCATGATCTCGGGATACTCGATCAACAGATCGACCGAGCGCGTGCCCCTGCGCAAGCGTTTGAAAGCCTCGAGAGTCTCATCCAACCATTTCGCCGGCCCAACCTGGTTGCGCAGGGTGCGCCCTTCCAGCTCGACCGAGGTCAAATAATCATAGAAAGGCTCATCCTTGCCAGCGCCTCTGCGGACACGCGCCAGCCACTGTGGCGCCGTTCCGATGGCCTTCTCCGCTGTGAACAGGCGGGCACGGTCAGGGTCCCACATAAGGATCGAGCGCAGCCCGCGGTGGACCAGCTCGAAATCCTTGTGCTCCCAGGCGTTCAAAACCAGATCGACCTGGGTTTTCGGCTGGGTCAACGATCTCTCAAGATTCTCACGCGAGCCAGGCAAAAGGTCTTCGATGTGTTCGATCAGGCTGTCCACCTCGGTATAACCGATACCGGAGTTCGGCGGGCAGGGTTCGATCTCTTTCCACTTATTAATGACTTCTTCGCGGATGGTTGCGATCAGCTCTTCACGTGCCTGCCGATAAAAAATCCCCAGTTCTTGATTGTCCTTGCCCATCCCGTCGGCAGCTACGCGCAGGCGTTGCTCTCCTTTCCTGGTGACATCAGCCTGCAGGGTGTAATACAGGCGAGTGAACACGGTGTAAGGTGATAAGGCCTCTGGTTCAAGACCCAGGCATACTTTGCGTATCTCCTGGCTGATCTTTTCCCACCAGGCCGGGCGTGGTCCGTCAGCTAGGCGGACAAACAATTCCCATAGCGCCGCAGGCCAATCCCCAGCCACACCGGCTGCCAGGGAATTCGAGAAGGCAGCCTGAGTCAGCTCATCTGAATCCGCGGTTTGTATGGCGACTGCCGCAATTTCGTTCAGCAGTTTCCATTCAGCGGAAGAATCGGAGGGGAGTCTAGCGGCATTTTCACAAACTTCTTGAAATTCAGCCAATCTGTACTCGGCAGCCATTTGTAAGGCAGCCTTAATCATAAAGTTGATCGCGCTATAATTATCTGGCATTTCGCCATAAGCTACCAACTGGCGCTGCAGATCTTCATATTTGATGATGTGTTCCAGCTCAGGCCTGGATAGGCTGTACAGATCCACTTCCTGCTGGCGCAGTGCTTGCAAATGTTCGGAATCAATCGCGTGCAGGGCTTCCAGTTTTTCCTTCAGTGGCTGGATGGCATGCTGATAGATATCATCGTTGGTTGTGTTCTCAGGCCACTCCAGGCGAGCATACAGATCCGGATTAGCTTCCGAAACAAAACTGCCCATTTCCTGGATAAACTGGCGGAAGTCATCGAGAACAGTGTATTGACGGTCTTTGGTAATACTATCGCTCTCCAGGAATTGGCTGTTGCCCCAATCGATGACCGTCAGGCGGACGGCGAAGGGATCCCAATAGAGATGCTCCGGTTTGACATCGTTCCAGATCACACCAGACTTCAGACCCTGTTCATTACGGACCTCGGTGGTATGGATCGTCTCAAGAAGACTAAGCACGCCCAACAGGGTGCGAACCAATAACTGGGCGGGAAATTCAGGAAACTGAGACCATTGCTGGATCAAGAAGGTGGATTCCGGGTTGGCAGGCAGATTCTGGAGACTGGCTGGACCGAACTGGATGACCTGGTTGAGGCGCTTCAAGTCCAGCCCGCTAGCCTGTTCGATGATGATAAATGTCCGCTCGCCCAACCCGGCTTCCGGTCGATTCTCGTCAATCAGGACAGGGATCTTCAGGTGGAGGCTCTGGTTCGGGAACGCAGCTCTGGGCAGCCCGCGCAAGATGCTGCCTTCTGTTTTAATCTGGCTTGCCTGGCGGAGGATGTCGCTGAAGAAGGAGTCTCTGCGGGGACGCTTTACGAGGGCGGGCTGGTTATCCAATAATGACTCAACCAGGTAGACTTCACCAGCATCCCCTTCCCCTAATTTCTTAATCAGGTTCCAGCTTTGCCGCTGACCCTGGATGGCTTCGTTTGTTTCGGTTAGCATATTCCTTATTCTCAACCTGGAATGAACATGCAGCCGCATCCCAGTGTTCGTACTTATCGGTGTTATGTTACGAAGTATACAGGAAATTAGTTCCGGAATTATAAGCGATAAATTAGGGTATTGGTCATTACAAAGAATGTGCTCTCTTTTGGGTGTCTGACCGGCTTTTTGGTTACGTTTATGCAGTTATAAAACATCCTCCGAAAGATTTTTTCAAGATGTATCTCCGGCTCTGCTGTATTACGATTGATATAGCAGATTGGATCCATTTCCACTCCGTATTTTCCCATACGCTCAGGCGGTTGCTGGAGGCTCCGAAGGAACCCGCAAATGCGCCGCGGTCGGCGCTATCAGGTTTGCGGTGTCGGACTTCGCTGGGTCCGTGAGCGTATACCTGGGGGTGGTGGCGGGTAGAACAGTCGTCAGCCGGCTGCCAGCCTGTCTGGGCTGCTGCTCTAAATGGGATTCAGGATCTCGCCGCAGATCGGCCAGGGTTTTTGGAAAGGTACATCGGACGGATTATTGGGAATCCAGTAGACCAAGCTTGCGCGCTTTTGCCACTGCCTCGGTCCGGTTCTTGGCGTCCAGTTTGGTGTAGATATTGATGACATGCCGCTTGACGGTCCCGATCGCAATATACAGCTCAGCGGCAATCTCCTGGTTCGTCTTACCCGCTGCAACCAGCCACAACACTTCCAGCTCGCGCTTACTGAGCGGCTTGATCAGCGCATCGCCTTGGTAAGTCTTTGCCTGGAGGACCTGCCATTCAGCTTCCTCGTGGAAATAAACAGCTATCAATCTTTCAGCATAATCCTGTAAATGAGCCGTCGTTTGTGCAGTCAGCTTGTAAAGTAGTTTCACCAGCGGTGCGCCTTCATCAATGAATAAGCGCACATATCCTTCCGGCTCGGCTTGAGCCAACACCCAGGCTAGCCTTTCAACTGCCTGGGTTTCTTTACCGGATGCCTGGTCGGCCAATGCCAGCAGTAGTTGAGCTTCTAAGGCCCGTCCGCCTCTGCCGGCAGCATCTGCCGCAATGCCAAGGCGCTCGAGCGAGGCCGCTGCCTGCTCCACCTTTCCCAGCGCCAGCCAGATGCGGGTCCGCGTGAGCAGCTCGAACTCCTCTTGAGGATTGAGAGGAGCCGCCTTGTTCGCATCGTGACTTTCTGCCCAGGCACTGGCTTCAGACAGGTTCCCCTGGGCAAGTTGCAACCTGGCTTGCCAGGCTCGCAGGAGCTCAATTTCTATGGAGCCTGGGCAGCGGCGGACAACCTGCTCAGCTTTATTGAGGAAACTCGAGGCAGTTTTCCAATCTTTCTGGACCAGCGCCAGACGCACCCGAGCTATGTAACAATCCGTCAGGAAAAAGATGTGGTCGCCTGCTTCTGCCAGCTCGATCCCCTTCTGGATTCCATCGGCGGCCTCTTCCAGCTGATTCCATTCCCTTTTCAAGTCGCCCAGACCGGCATGTTCCGTACCGGTATAAATCGGCGTTCCATGTTCGTTTGCAATCTTAACTGCCTGCTCATAGACAGTCCTGGCGTCGTGCAGGCGACCCTGCAACACTCTTAGTTTAGCCAGATGGTGGTAGGCGTTTAAACAGGCTCCCATATGGCCTGAAGCCAGGTTGGCCTGTACGGCTTCGTTCAATACCTGTTCGGCTCTATGTGTGTCTCCAGCGTAATAATACGCATGACCCAGGAACAGGAGCATAACTCCCCAATCCCGGAGCATGGTTGTTGGGGTTAGTTCTACCGCACGCTCACTCAGGTCAATCGCGGCAGGTAAATCTCCCCGAAATCTGGCAAAAACAGAGCGATAGATAAGAAACCTGTTCTTCCCTAATGGCACCTGACGGTCGGAGGCGGGCACCTGGTCAGAGCCAGTCTCTGCCAGTTGCAGCCATTTTTCGGCGGCATCAAAATAACCTTGCATGGTCAGGTTGGTAGCATAACTAAAGCTTAATTCGGGCTGCGAGCGGACCAGCTCTTCTGGCAGGGTGTTGATCCAGCCGAGCAGCATACGGATTTCCCCGTGATCCAACAGGTTGGTCCTGATCTGATACATCAGCCGAGTGGCAAGCTCGTAATTCTGCGCTTTCAAGGCATATCCGATGGCATTGTCCAGGTAACCGTTCGCTTCGAACCAGCCTGCCGCGCGGGCGTAGAGCTCATTTACCTGTTCGGACTGTGTCCGTTTGAGTTCCTGGAACAACAATTCGGAGAACAGATGGTGGTAGCGGTACCATTGCCGCTCATCATCCAGGGGGATCAAGAACAGGTTTTTCCGTTCCAAATCCACCAGGATCTGTGCGCTTTCCTGCGACCCACCCAGCACCGCATCGCAAAGCGGACCGCTTAACCGGTCCAGGATAGAAGTCTGCAGGAGAAACGTCTGGATCTCTTCGGTCTGCCCCTGGATGACTTCTTCGGATAAAAAATCCAGGATATACCGGTGGCTGCCTGTGAAAGCATTGATGAAGATAGCAGGCTCTTCTTTCCCCTGCATGGACAGGGCTGCCATCTGTAATCCAACTGCCCACCCCTCCGTGCGCTGGTCTAATGCGCGGATATTTTCTTCCGACAGGCTCAGACCCATCACTTCCTGAAGGAAATGGGCGCATTCCTCGCCTGAAAAGCGCAGATCACTGGCGCGCAGCTCGACCATCTCCCCCCGGGCGCGCAGCTTCGCCAGGTGGATCGGCGGGTCGGTGCGGGTCAGCATCACCAGGTGCATCTTTGGGGGTAGATGGTCCAGTAAATAAGCCAGCGCTGCATGGATGGTCGGGTCCGTGATGGCGTGACAATCGTCCAGAACGAGGGCAAAATCCTGAGGAAATGCATTGACTCCGTTGATGAGGGCCGTGACCAGCTCTTCTACAGGAGGCAATTGGGGTAAATGAAGCTGAGAGATCAGGTCTTGAGGCAGTCTTGGATCCAGGGTCTCCAATGCAGCCGAAATATAAGTGAGGAAGCGCGTCAGGTTATTGTCGTCAGGATGGAGGGATAACCAGGCCAGGGGATATTCACTTCCAAACCTGGAGTGCCAATCGCTCACCAGGGTCGTCTTCCCATACCCCGCCGGTGCCGAGATCAACGTCAGGGGTTTGCGTAAACCCGCGTTCAACTGCTCGATCAGGCGCTGGCGCGAAACAAGATTGGAGCGAGCTCTCGGGAAAAAAAGTTTGGTGGACAGCAGGGTCTGTGCCATATTTTCCGAATGCGGTTGTGCCAATTGGTCTGGTTGATGTGGCTCCTCTTATTGTAGCTTAATTCTGAAATACATCCACGATGTATCTTTCGGTGGATGTTCTGGAACCCCGATTCATCTATGATTGGGTTGATCATCGGAAATTAAGGCGGTATCACAATCCGGAAAGGCAACCAGAGGAGCTAGAAAAAAATGGACCCTTCCAATTCCCTGGGTATTGAAACGAAAAACCTGAGCAAGACCAATTGTGATGAGAATAGAGAGGTGATGAGATGGACACACACGTAATCACAATCAATCAACTTACCCGTTGCTTCAAGGAAACGACTGCTGTCGATCAGCTGAGCCTGGAAGTGCATACGGGAGAGATCTTTGGCTTTCTGGGCCACAACGGCGCCGGCAAGACCACCACGGTGCGTCTGCTTAACGGGGTGATCGAACCGACCTCCGGAAGCATGCGTGTGCTCGACCTTAACCCGCAGATGGATGGTCCGGCACTGCGCGCCCGCACCGGGGTGCTGACCGAGACCCCATCGATGGACGAGCGCCTGACAGCCTGGGACAACTTGAATATCTATGCCGATCTGTATGGCGTTCCAAGAGCAGATGTCCGCACCCGGATAAACGATTTGCTAACCGAGTTCGACCTGGAAGACCGTGCGCAAGAGAAAGTTGGTGGCTTTAGCAAGGGAATGAAGCAGCGCCTGGCCCTGGCAAGGGCTCTGCTTCACAAGCCGGAGCTGCTCTTCCTCGATGAGGCGACATCCGGGCTGGACCCCATCGCAGCGCATCATGTGAACAATCTGATCGAGCGCATGGCACGTCGGGAAGGCTGCACCGTTTTCCTGTGCACCCATAACCTGGTGGAAGCCCAGAAGCTATGCGACCGGGTCGCCATATTGGAGCACGGTCGGTTGGTGGCGTTGGGCACACCTGCCGAGCTGACCCGCCAGTATGTCTGCCGGTTAGATGTCGAGATAGAAGTGCCCCCCGAACAGATTCCAACTACCCTGAGCATATTACGCAGCTTACCAAAGCTTGTGCTTGGTGAACCGGCACAGCCGAACGGCGCTCTGGTTGCAACCATCAACAAATACGAATCCATCCCGGAAGTACTGGCCTGCCTGGTGCAGAACCACGTCCGGGTTTACCGCCTGGCCCCCCAGGAAGCTAACCTGGAACAGGTGTACTTTAGACTCCATGAGGAGAAGGAAGGTGTGCAATGAAAGGACGCGCGATCTTTGCGATCATCCGAAAAGACCTGAAGGTTGTGCTGCTGAATAAAGGCCTGGTGGTGCCCTTACTCATCACCGTCCTGGTATTCTTTGTTGTGCTTCCAGGGTTGTCTGCCCTGATCCCTGGCCTTGTCAATAGCTTCAATCCTGATGCCGGCGAAATCGAGGAATTGATCCGCCGGATGCAGCCCGGCTTACAGCAAGAACTGTCCGGTCTGAATATGAGTCAGAAGGCGACCGTATTTTTGCTGGTGCACATGATGGCGCCGATGTTCTTGATGGTCCCGCTCATCGTGGCCACTACGGTTGCAGCGGATAGCTTTGCCGGAGAAAAGGAACGCAAGACCATGGAAGCGCTGCTTTATACGCCGACCACTGACCGGGAATTGTTTGTAGCCAAGCTGCTTTCTGCCTGGCTGGCCGCCGTCGCCACAGCCTTAGCTGGATTCGTAATGTACTCTGTCACGGCGAATACGGCTGCCTGGTCTCACATGGGTCGCATCTTTTTTCCAAACGCCATGTGGTTGGTGATGATCATTTGGGTTGTCCCGGCAGTAGCAGGGTTGGGATTAAGTGTGATGGTGCTGGCCTCAGCGCGAGCCCAGGGATATCAGGATGCCTATCAGATCGGAGGCGCCGTGGTGCTGCCAGTGATCGGGTTATTCTATGCGCAGGTTTCTGGCGTAATGTACTTCAACATTGTCGCGGTGTTGTTGCTGGGGTTGGTCTTCTGGCTGTTAGATGCATTGCTGATCTGGTTGGGCAGCCATAGCTTCCGCCGCGGACGGTTATTGGGTGCCTGATCCGGGCAAGGATAAAAGAACCGGAGGTCGGGAGACGCTCCGACCTCCGTCAGAAAGCCTTGATTGCGGACATAGATGTCGGAAGGTATAAAGCCGCGGTGATGGCACTTTTGCATGGGAAACTGAATGAGCGGGGAACAGCAAATCTACTCCTGATGGCCAGTTTCATCCCGACCTATATTCTTCTAGGATTAATAGGTGCAGTGTTCATCATGGGCTTGGCGTGGCTTATGGGTATACTAACTCCTATAAAACAAGCAGAAGAAAAGGCATAATTCAATTTGCATACGGCTTGCATGGGATATGCGAGCCGTTTTATTGTTTAAGGCGCAAGTGCTGATCCGTCGTCAGGTGATTTCTTCCACCGGAATCTTGAAATCCTGCCCGAGGTTGAGCAAGGCCGTCATCAGCGGTCCAGACATCAGCGATGTGACCAGCGCCATCACCACGATGGCAACGAAGATGCGCTCGTCAATGACCCGGTTGGCCAGCCCCACCCCGGCCAGGATGATGCCTGTTGCGCCACGGGCGTTCAAGCCAAAGCCAATCGCCCAGACCTGCCGGTCTATCTTCATCCCCGCCATACGCGCTCCAATCAGCACTGCCCCCACTTTACTCACGCAGGCCACCACCAGGATCAGCGTCACCAGCAGAGCATCAAAATGGGTGACGAAATTGGTGCTCATCCCCATCGAAACAAAATAGATCGGAGCAAAGAAGCTCAGAACGAAATGCGTGATCACGTTGTTGGCCTCGGTGTGCTCTTCATCATGACCGCCAAGCGCGGCGCCTAGCAAGAAGGCTCCCAAGAAGGCGTGGATGCCCAGGGCTTCTGAAATGCTCCCAGAAATGAGAATGCCCAGGAAGGTGACTGCGATGAACCCGCTAGGCCAGGTCACGCGTTTGCGAATCCAGCGTAATGCCTGCGGCCCCTGCCAGCGCCCCAGGCCCAGCATCACCGCAAAAAAAGCGGCGACTGTCAAGATCGTCCCCAGAAGCCCGGATGCGCTTGCGGCCTGACTGGCCGAAGGTGAGATCTGACCCAGGATGATGGCGAAGATCGTCCAGTTTACCAGGTCGTCCACGATGGTTGCAGTCATGATCAGCGTGCCGATCTCGCTCTTCAGTAAGCCCAGATCCATCAGGATGCGCGCTATCACCGGGTTGGCTGAGTTGGCCAGGTTCATACCAATAAATAGAGCAAAAGCAAACAAGTGGTTGCTTGCCAGCGGTCCCCAGAAGGAAGGCGGTATCAGGTACACCAGCCCCACCCCCACCCCGATGGGTAGAAGAGTGCCCAACAACCCGATGAGGATAGCCCTTTTGCCCATGCGCTTGAAGTCGGAGAGATCCACCTCCAGCCCGGCAATAAATAGAAAGAAGAGCATACCCAGCTTGATCGATGCTTCGCGTACCACCGCGACCTGTGCGGAAGACTGGAACAGCCAGGTGTACAAGGATGGAGCCAGCAGGCCCAGGATGGTTGGACCCAGGATGATGCCGCCGATCATTTCCCCCAGCACCGCAGGTTGCTTGAGCCGGCGCATAATCTGTCCGAAAAACAGGGCAAAAGCCAGCATGGCAGCGAACTGCAAAGCCAGTTTGACAAAATCTATAGAGCTCATAGCAAAAACAGGGAATACAAGGCTGGTCAATATCCTTAGAAGTTCCTAATTCTACCGCGTAATCATAATAATAAAGACGCTAATTGTCGTATATTTACAAAGAACTGTTGAAGCAGAATGGATCGATGAGGAAGGCTGCCTCAGGCCATTTCCACTTCGACGGTATTCACCGTTCCGACCGGTTGGGGTGGGATCGGTCCGGTCACAAGCTGCCCGTTCAGGCGCTGCGCCTTTACACCGTGCTGTGCGAGGCGCGGGTTGGTCACCTTGATAAGGTAGGTAGCACCGAGCCACTGGCGCACCACCTCGAAGCCCGGCCACTGACCGGGGATGCACGGGTCGATGGTCAATCCATCAAAGCCCGGGCGGATGCCCAACATCCAGTGCGTCACGGCGTGGTACATCCAGCCTGCCGAGCCGGTGAGCCAGGGATGCCGGGCGCGGCCGTGGGCAGTGTGGTCGCGGCCCATAATGAACTGGCAGTAGACATAGGGCTCGGCTTCGCGGATCTCGATCTGGTCATTCTGGGCGTAAGGCAGGAGGGCATCATGGAACTTCATCGCCCGGTCACCGCGGCCCAGCTTGCATTCGGCCACGATGGCCCAGGGATTCGGATGGCTGAAGATGGCACCGTTCTCTTTTATTCCAGGGTAGACGCGTGTAATGTAACCGATATCGTCATCCGGCCGGGAAAATGACGGCCAGACCAGGTGCAGTCCATATGGTGAGAAGAGGTGCCGGTCGACTGCGTCCATACACTGCCGCCCATGTTCCGGCGTGGCCGCTTCTGAGAGCACAGCCAGGGAATTGCTCTCGAGGAAGATCTTGCCTTCCTCGTTCTCAGCCGATCCGATCTTGAGCCCGCGGCGGGTGAAACCGCGCAGGTACCACTGACCATCCCATAATTGTTCTTCACAGACCTGGCGGATCTGAGCCGCCCGGGCGGTGCAGGCTTCCACATCGGCAGTGCGGCCCAGCCGGCGGGCGATTTCAATGAAGTTGAGCAGCGCCCAGTGGTGCAGGAATGACACCATGGCGCTCTCGCCGCCGCCCAGGTTGAGGCAGTCATTCCAATCGGCACGCAGCCCCTTACAAACACCGTGCGGGCCTACCTGAGCGGTAGAGAAGTCAATGGCGCGGCGGAGATGCTCGTAGACGCTGGCGGTACCTCCGTCGGCGAAGGGGATCTGTTGGTCGAGGAATTCGATCTCAGCGGTCTCTTTGACGTACTCGCCCACAGATGCAACGATCCAGAGCGCATCGTCGGAGCAGGTATGCTCCAGGCCGTGGATGATGTCTGCTGGGCTAGGCGTAGGAACCACGGTGGGCAGTTTCACGCCCGGCAGCTGATCCGCCTGCGGCTTGAATACCTCGGGATCGAACAAATGCAGGCCATACCCCTGCTGCACCTGCCCGTGCAGCAGCTCCATCAGGCGCTGCTTGCATTTGGCGGGATTGGTGTGCGGCACACTGAGCACATCTTGAGAAGTATCGCGGTATCCCAGTCCGGTGCGCCCGCCCACCTCAATGAACGAGGCAAAGCGGGACCAGACCACGTTGGTCTCGGCCTGGTACAGGTTCCAGGTGTTGATCATTGCATCCAGGCCGGGGTGTGGGGTGTGGCACTGAAAGACCGAATATTTTTTGCGCCAGAATTCCTTCAGGGCAGCAAAGTCGGCGTCCACCTGGGCCGGGTCGGAATATTTCGCGCGCATGGCCTGGCCGGTCTGGCGCGGCCCAACGCCTAGCATGAAAGTCAGGCGCCTTTCCTCGCCGGGCATCACCGTCAGGCGCTTGTGCAGGGCGCCGCAGTGATTGCCCCCCAGCTCAGCGCTGTTGAAACATTCCCCGCGTTCTACTGCCAGCGGATCGGTCTCCGTGCGGTACGGTCCCAGGAAGGAGTCGCGGCGGCAGTCAAAACTGTCGGGTTGGAAGCTGGCAGCCAGGTAATGGAAGGACCACGGCTCGTAGAAAAAATCGTACTCGATGATGCTATCCGCACAGCTGGCGCCGCTGGCATACAGGCTCATCTGGAGATTTTGATTGTCGATGTTAATGTGGTGGAACGAGAATTCCACATACGAGAACACGCTCAGCTGGCGCGGCCGTCCTGATGTGTTTCGGAGGCGAACATCCCAGAGCTCCACGTCCTCCTCGATCGGGATAAATATGAGCTGTTCTCCCTGGATGCCCCGGGTATCGCAGGAGAATTTGGAGTAGCTCAAGCCGTGGCGGCAATGGTAGCTGGCCTGGGCCAGGCTTTTCCCGACCGGTTGCCAGGAAAGCGACCAATACTCGCCGGTGTCATCGTCGCGCACATAGACATAATGGCCGGGCCGGTCGAGCGGAACGCCGTTCTGCCGAAAGCGTGTAATGCGATGGTGCTCGGCTGATTGGTAGAAGGCATACCCCCCTGCGTTGTGGGAAAGCACCGCACCCAGATCCTTCACCCCAATGTAATTGGTCCACGAAACCGGCACATCCGGCCGCTCGATGACGTACTCCCGGTTTGCGACGTCGAAATATCCATAACGCATATCGTTTTCCTCATCCCTTATTTGGTCGTCCCGCAAAAGTCTTTCAACCAGTCGATCAATGTTTGCGCCTTTTCGGGCGTATCCGCCTCTGCCATCATGCGGATGACAGGCTCGGTGCCCGAGAAGCGCAGCAGAGCCCAGTTATCGCTGCCAAGCAGGATCTTCGTCCCATCCAAGTGCGAGATCGAGACCACCGGATAAGCGCCGAGGTGGGTGAGCTGGGCGGTCTTCAGCCGCCTGGGAATAGCCACCCGCATCTCTGGAGTAGCCGGCATACTATCCTCGAGCGAGTATAGCCGCCCGGTGATCTTCCATACATTGGCCAGCAGCTCGGAGATGCGCTTACCGGTGCGCGCCAGCATCTCGACCACCAGCGCGCAGGCAAAGATGCCGTCTTTACCCAGAATATGACCACGGACGGTCAGGCCGCCGCTCGATTCTCCCCCCAGCAAAGCCTGGTGGGCTAACATCCCGGCTGTAATGTGTTTGAAACCCACCGGTACTTCGTAGCAAACTTCGTTCCAATGGACTGCCAGCCGGTCGAGCAAGTGAGTGGTTGCCAGGTTGCGCACGACCCCGCCGCGCTGGCCGCGCACCTCATGCAGATACCAGTAGATTAGGACCAGCAGGTCGTTGGTGGAGATGTAGCGCCCTTGCTCATCGATGATGGCGATGCGATCAGCATCCCCATCCATGGCCAATCCCAGGGCGTATCCGCCTTCCTGCATAAGCGACACGAGTGTCCGCAGAGCGTCCAGATTGGGTGTCGGCGAGCACCCACCGAAGAGCGGGTCACGGCGCTCGTGGATGAAGGTGACGCGGCAGCGTGCCTCAGCCAGGATCAACCCCAGCGTCAGCTGTCCTACCCCGTACATGGGATCCACGATCAGCTTTAAACCGGCGAGGCGGATCGTCTCCAGATCGATCAGCTTTTCAACCGCATCCACATATTCATTGGTCAGATCGCGCATCTGAACCATGCCCGCTTCCAGCGCCAGATCCAGGTCCAGCTTAACCAGGTCACTGGTGGAGAGCGCGTTGGTCTCTGCCTCGATCTTGCGGGTTTCATCGTCCAGTAAAAGCGAGCCATCTGTGCGGAAGACCTTAAGGCCATTCCACTCGGGCGGGTTGTGGCTGGCGGTAAAGGCCAGCCCGTAGGCAGACCCCAACCAGGGGGTGGCAAAATTGATCAGGGGTGTCGGGGCTTCTTCCGTCAGAAGCACCACCGGGATGTTGTTGCCGGCAAATACTTCCGCCGCCACCTCGGCAGCCTGTCGGGATAGAAAGCGCCGGTCGTAGCCGACCAGGACACCCTGCTTCTCCTGCCGTTGGCGAGTAACTTCATTCGCCAGCGCTTGCGAAAGCCGCCGGACGTTGTGCATGGTAAAGCCTTCACCGATCACCGCCCGCCAGCCGCCGGTGCCAAAAGCTACCCGACTTTCTTCTTCTGGGCGGTGTGGGTGGAAAAGCCGTTTCTGCAGGATAAACTCGGCGCGCTCCAGGTCTTGGATGGTGTTGATGCCCTGCACTTCATCCTGGTCGTAGATCTGGTAGCTCTCAACGCTCAGGCCGGAGCGGATGAGCTGGTGGGCGCAATCGGTGAGTCGGTACGTACCATCCGCTGGCGAAGGCGCCAGCCGGGCCAGGGCGGGCCAGATGGTCTCGGCGCGGACCACATAGGCGCCCACATTCAGCTCCCGGATCTCCCGGACTGCCTGCGAAGCCTCGGTGGCTTCGATAATGTCGATGATGCGATCGGAAGAATCGCGGATGATCCGCCCATACGGCAGGGGACGGTCTACTACAGCCGTGAGCAGCGTCAGGTGCGCACAGCGCAATCGGTGCCGATTCAACAGACCCCGGATGGAATCGGGACGGAACAGCGGAGTATCCCCATAAAGGATCAGCAGGTCGCCAGTATAGTCTTTCAACAAGGGCTGGAGCTGATGGACAGCGTGGCCGGTGCCGCGCTGCTCAGACTGCAGCAGGTATTGATAATCGGGTCCCAGATGGGCACGGATCTCTTCCTGGCAATATCCGACCACCAGATACAGGTCCTGAGGGGGGACCAGCTGTTGAGCATATCGCAAGATGAAGTCGATCACCTTGCAATCGCCCAGGTCCTGCAGCAGGATCAACTGGTGCCTGGCGATGGATTCGGTCCCCGCGGCCAGGATGACGACTTTCAGAGGGCGTACAGAGAGGGAGGTTTCTGAAGGCATAGGCAGTCCAGGAGTGATCTGGCAGGAACTGAGATAGTTATGGGGAAATTATAGCCCTATCCTAATTAGCCTACAATGCTCTTCAACATCTTCCACCCTGATCAGGGTAGATAGCAATGTATAATACCTTAACCCTCAACGGAAAGGATCAAAGCATGCCAGCAGAAACAATCTGTCCCATGCGCAGGCTGGGAAGAACCGATATTAAAATCACCCCCATCGGCCTGGGGATGATGGAATTCTCTGGAGGCGGTGGATTACTCGGTGTAGCATTCCCTGCCATCAGCCAGGAAGTGAAGAACGCCACTGTGGGCGCGGCACTGGACGGCGGGATAAACTGGTTCGACACCGCAGAGATATACGGCCTGGGCGTCTCCGAGGCTTCACTGGCAACGGCGCTGAAGGCGGCCGGCAAGAGCGATGCAGAGGTGGTGATAGCGACCAAATGGTCGCCCTTCCTGCGCACGGCACGCAATATTCCGCGGAGCATCCAGGATCGCATCCGCTTCCTGGGAGGTTACAGCATCAGCCTGTACATGGTTCACCAGCCGTACAGCTTCTCCACACCCGAAGCGGAGATGGATGCGATGGCAGATCTGGTGGAAGCCGGAAAGATCCGCTCGGTAGGGGTGAGCAATTTCAATCCAGAGCGCATGCGGCGGGCTGCCGCGCAGCTCAATAAGCGCGGGCTGCCGCTGGCGGTTAACCAGGTACGGTACAACCTGCTGGATCGCTCGATCGAAAGCAATGGCATCCTGGAGACGGCCAAGGAGCTGGGCGTGACCATCATTGCTTACACACCGCTGGCTTGGGGCCTGCTGAGCGGCAAGTATTACAAGAATCCTGAGCTGCTGCATAAAAAGGGTTTCTATTGGCGCGGCAAGATACAGAGCGGTCTGGAGAAAAGCCGCCCGCTTGTGAATGCAATGGAAGAGATGGGTGCCAGATACAACGCCACGCCTGCTCAGGTGGCCTTGAATTGGATAATCCATTTCCACGGCGATAGCATCGTTGCCATCCCCGGCGTGACGAAAGTGCACCAGGCCGAGGAAAGTGCTGAGGCGATGAAGTTCAGATTAGCTGCGGAAGAGCTGACCCAGCTGGACGAACTGTCGCGTGGGATAAAATAATCTCTGACCCGAAATAGAGCAGAAGTATTTGGGGGAGTGGGTTCACGCTTCCTTTTCGAAGGGAATATTCCAATCATGCTATAATCTGGACCGAGTATATCTGATTTTAACCGGGCAGGCGGTTCACCTGGCACCGGTAAGGATGGATGATTGTGGCAATTCAGCAGCAAGCGAGTCAGGCGGATCGATCGGCGGGGACGTCACCCCACATCCGGGAATTACAGATCCTCAACGCGATCGCCGAGGCGTTGAACAGCTCTCCGGGCGAGCAACAAGCCCTGGAGCGCACGCTGAGCCTGGTAGCGGATCTGCTGGGGCTCGAGACCGGATGGATCTGGCTGAAAAACAGCGATACTGGCCGGTTCTATCATGCGGCAGCCCACAACCTGCCCCCATACCTGCAGGCGCCGGTGCGGATGACGGGATACTCCTGCAACTGCATCGGAGAGTTCGACCAGAACGCGCTGACCCCCAGAAATATCGACCTGATCGAGTGCAGTCGGCTGCAACCGGCGGTACTGCAGCAGGCGATCGACCAGACACAGGGGCTGGCCTACCATGCCAGCATCCCGCTTTACTTCCAGGATGAACCATTAGGTATCATCAACGTGGCATCTCCAGCCTGGCGCAGGCTGACAGATGAGGAGTTAAACCTGCTGTCGACCATTGCTTACCAGGTAGGCATTGCCATCGAACGCGCCCGTTTGGCCGACAAAGACACCCAGCTGGCGCGGGTGGAGGAGCGTGCTCGATTGGCCAGGGAGATCCATGATACCCTGGCCCAGGGACTGACGGCAATTGCGCTGCACTTAGAAGGTGCGCTCCACCATCTGGTCAGCAATCCGGAAGAGGCCCAACAGCGGATCGAGCGTGCCTTGAAAATGACACGTCAGAGTCTGGAAGAAGCGCGGCGCTCGGTGCTGGATCTGAGAGAAGCGTCGCTGGCTGGAAAATCACTGGTGGCTGCGTTGCGCTCACTCTCGCAAGAATTCACATCTGAGACCGGTATCCGGGTGCGCGTTCAGGCGGCGGGCAAACAGAAACTGGCGCTGCGGGTCGAGAGCGAGCTGTTCCGCATCGCCCAGGAAGCCCTGACCAACGTGCGGCGGCATACCAATGCCAGCGAAGTAGAGATCAGGCTGGAAGGGAAAGCGAGCGGTGTGCAGCTGTCGGTTCGAGACAACGGTTCCGGATTCGACCCACGCGCGGTGGAGGCGGACCGGCAGGGCATCGTGGGGATGCGCGAGCGCGCCAGGCTGCTGGGCGGTAAATTACAGATAACGAGCCGCGGGCAGCCTCCTTCGGGCACGACGGTCACTGTCACGCTACCGGTGCTTGAGGAGAGCAATCAACCAACTGAAATGGATAGGGTGAAGTCTTCCGACAAGGTGGTGTCATGATCCGGCTGTTGGTGATCGACGATCATCCGGTGGTGCGGGAGGGGTTGGTCGTAGCGCTGGAGGATGACCCGGGATTCGAGGTGGTTGGTGCGGCGGAATCATATGAGGATTCGCTGTCGATAATGATCACCAACCGCCCGGATGTCATTCTGCTGGATCTTGAGCTCCCAGGTATCGGTGGATTGAGGGCTATACCCAGACTGGTCGAGGATTTCCCAGGTGCCCGGATCCTGATCTTCACAGCTTACGATACCGAGGAGCAGGTGTTGGGTGCGATCCGATCCGGGGCGCGGGGATACCTGCTTAAGGGTGCCTCGATCCAGGAGATTGCGCAGGCGATCCGAGCCGTCCACGGGGGTGAATCTTACCTGCAGCCGCGCATCGCCTCGAAGGTAATGGCCGAGCTTGACCCGCACAAGCAGGCGACGGCGTTAAGCCGCAGGCAGGTGGAAGTACTCCAACGCATCGCCGAAGGCCAGACAAACGGGCAGATCGCGGCCGCGCTGAATATCACCGAGCGCACGGTGAAGTTTCATGTCACCACGCTCATGAGAAAACTCGATGCGGATAACCGGGCGCACGCGGTGGCGCTGGCAGCCGAGCGCGGCTTGCTGTAATCCCCCTGTCTATTCGGACAGGGGTTGCTGTTTCCCTAACGTACAGGTCTCAATCTATCCTTCCGCACGATGGCAGCCCAGGCAGCCCAGGGTATGCTTGGGTTGTTGGGTAAAACTTTTCGTATGGAGATCATCATGAAACTGAAAGATCGGGTGGCTGTGATTAGCGGAGCTTCGCGGGGCTTGGGACGGGAGATCGCCCGGCTGTACGCGAGCGCCGGCGCCAGGCTGGTGCTGGTGGCGCGGGGGAAGAAAGAACTGGAGCAGGTTGCGCAGGAATTAAATGCGCTGACCGAGGTGCTGCCGCTGGCGCTGGATGTGAGCGAGGATTCCGAGTCGATCGCAGAAGCGGCACTGAGCCGTTTCGGCCGGGTCGATATCCTGATCAACAATGCCTCGTCGATCGGTCCGAGCCCGATGCCGCGGCTGGAAGATTATCCCTGGAGTGAACTGCTGCGTTTGTTTCGGGTCAACGCGGTGGCACCCCTGCACCTGACCCAGCTGCTGCTGCCACAGATGGTGGCGCGTGGGGAGGGCGTGATCATCAACGTGAGCTCGGATGCGGGGGTGGAGGCCTATCCCGGTTGGGGTGGGTACGGCGCCAGCAAAGCGGCGCTGGAGCATCTCTCGCGGGTGCTGGCAATGGAGCTGGAGGGCAGCGGGGTCAGAGTCTACGTCATCGATCCCGGGGATATGGACACAGAAATGCACCGCAGCGCCGAACCGGGGGTCGATCTATCGCATTTGCCGGGGCCAGAATATCCAGCACCGGCATTCGTGCACCTGGTAGAAGGGGAGAACGCGGCCTTTGGGCGGTTCGAGGCGAGCCAGATCATCGCTATGCTGGAAGGTGATCGATGACCGACCAGAGCATGAGCCCGGCAGTAATGACCCGGATGCCAAACCTGGTTCTCCCGGATGCATATGAGGCGCATGAGCCGCCGGAAGGGCGCGGGTTAAGTAGAGATAGTGTTCGCCTGCTGGTGTCCTGCGCGGATAGCGAGCAGATCGAGCACGCGCAGTTCAGCGACCTGCCGGCGTTCCTGCGGCCGGGCGACCTGCTGGTGATCAATGTATCGGCGACCATCCCGGCTGCGCTCACCGCCCAGCGCAAGGATGGGAGCAGGGTCCTGACCCACATCTCCACACAACTGCCCGCCGGGCTGAACGTAGTGGAATTCAGGGAGGCGAGCATCACCACAGGAGAAACGCTTCAACTGCCGGGCGGCGGGAAGATCAGTGCCCTGGCCCCATATCCCGGATCGCAGCGGCTGTGGATCGCGCGGCTTGAGCTGCCCGAAGCGCTGCTGGCGTACCTCGAGCGCTGGGGAAAGCCGATCGCCTATTCCTACGTCCACGGCAGCTGGCCGATCGAGACCTACCAGAACGTGTACGCTAAAGTGCCTGGCTCGGCAGAGATGCCGTCTGCGGGACGACCGTTCACAACCGAGATGATGGACCGGCTGGCGCGGACAGGGGTCTTCTTTACACCGATCATCCTGCACACCGGCGTCTCCAGCCTGGAGCACGACGAGCCACCCTACCAGGAATATTTCGAGGTGCCGCACGAAGCGGTCACGGCGATCCAGCGAGCCAAGAAGCGGCAGAGCCGGGTGATCGCGGTGGGAACGACCGCCGTGCGGGCAGTGGAGAGCGCGGTGGATGAGGCCGGACGGCTGATAGCGAGGAGCGGCTGGACGGACCTGGTCATTGCCCCTGAGCGGCGCTTGCAGGTGGTGGATGGGATGCTGACCGGATTCCACGAGCCAAAAGCCACGCATATGGCGATCCTCGAAGCGCTGGCGGGAGGCGACAGGGTAAGGCAAGCTTACCAGGCGGCGCTGGAGGAAGGCTACTTATGGCATGAATTTGGGGATTTGCATCTGATCCTGGGGGAGGCGAGGGGGTGACTTAGCGCAGGAGGCAGGGTGTGCCAAGATCGAGATGAGGAGCGTAGAGATCAAGCATTCTGTTTCAATTCAGGCCGAAGATCAGTCCCATGACCGTGAGAACCGTGTTAACGACCATATGCAGGGCTGCCGAACTTCTCCAACTGTTACGCTGAGCGACTACCCCACAAATAGCCCCGAAGGCGACCAGGGTCAGGAACCGCCCCAAGGATGCATCCACTAACACATGTTTTAGTGAAAAAAGAACCGCCGTCAGGCCAATGGCGAAAGGCGTGGAAAGAACGCGAATCAAGCGGACTTGAACCAGACCGCGCCACAGGTATTCCTCTGCGACTGGCACGAAAAGACCATTTACCAGAATAAGCGACATTGCCTTCAAAACGGGAGCTAAATTGGCCAACCATACAGTCGAGTTTCGATATGGACTGATAATCATTGGTAACTTGATATTTCTCCATAGCAGGGGATCCAGCATGGATAGAGCCCAAACGCTTAGCACTAATGCCAATACCCAGAAGGTGAAATTCCAACTTGAAAGACCCTCGCGCAAAGCCTGCCCAATGCCTGCTATCTCTGCTTGCCAGTTGACGTGCATAAACCAGCTAAGGCCAAAGGTCAAGAGTGAATAGACCAGAAACAAAGCGAGCATGTCGTTGACCAATAAGGTTCCAATGGTGGGTAACCAAAATAGAACATAATGTCGGAAGAAATATTCTCCACCGATCACCATGCCAACGACAGATAAGGCAACACTCAGGTTACGCGATCTAGATACAGAGGAAATCGTTGCCATGAAGGTATCTCATTGCCTTCAGCGTCTCTTTGCAAGGTCGGTTTATTTTGAAAGTTTCTTGGTAATTATTACCGACTCAGCGACCAGTTCTTTCAAAACCTCTTTATCCACATCCTCTAATTTCTTGATATATAAACATCCTCCGCTTGTTTTATGTTTGCCGAGTTTCTTTAGTAAATCTTGATGTAGATCAAAACCTCCCATAATGTATAGCGTGAGGTTCTCTTTTCGAGGGGAGAAGCCAGTCAGCAACCAGTCACCTTCACGTCCGCTGGCACCTTTGTAGTGATAGCTTCCAAAACCGACAATGCTTGAACCCCACATCTTTGGCTCCTCTTTTGTCACTTGCCCCATTAATCTGAGAATCTCAAAACAATCTTGGCGTTTTTGTTCATCTGTAACAGAATTGAGAAAATCTTCCACGCTTGCGTCATTGACTTGTGTCTTTAATTCAACCTTCTTTGCCATTTCAGCCTCCAGTGTTTATTTATCATCCGCTAACTTGTTCCAAATTGTTTTCAGCAAATCAACAAACTTATCCGGATCGATGAGTTGAGCTTCCGCACGTCCGTCCAGTTTGCACTTTGCGCCGGGCAGAAGTTATTCCTTTGGTAATCAGACCCAACAGTTCTGTCCCTTCGTCCTCAGTCAAGCGTACAATGTATCGTTTCGCAGGCATTTCTCGAAGCCTCCGTACGTAATCCAACACATCACGAATACACTCTTTGACCGCTGCCTCCATCAGGCCTCCGTGCGATAGCGAAGATAGACCCATCCATTACCAAAACGGCGCTCGTCCAGGAGAGCCAGCTTTACGCTTACGTTGCTGGGCAGAACCCGCTTGCCGCCGCCAAGCATAAAAGGTATGACGAGCAGATGATACTCATCGACTAGCCCGGCCCGGATCGCCTGTGCGGCAAGGTTCGGACCAGCCACCGAAATATCGTGAGGCAATTGAGCCATCAGGTCGCGAACCGCCTGCGGTTCGAATTCCCGCTCGAGACGCGTCTTCGGCGTAGAGACGGTCTCCAGCGATTTGGAATAGACGATCTTATCGGCCGCTTGCCAGATCCGCCCGAAGTCCATCATGGCCGGCGTCGGACCAGGAATGACATCTGGCGTTTCCCAAATCGTCATCGTCTCATAATTCTTGCGTCCATAGAGATATGTGCCGATGGGGCGGTGCAGATCGTTGATGAAAACGTATACCTCCTCGTCCGGCGCCGACCAATCCATGTTGTCGGTTTCACCCGCGATAAACCCATCCAGCGACGAAGGCATAAAGTAGATCAGTTTGGTCATTGTGCAGCCTCCATATTGTATACCTAGGGTTAACTATACAACAGTGTTTGTATAGTACGTTTAAGTCCAATTTAACTGCCATGAAACGCCGTATTTATCGTCGACCGAGGCGAATTTCTGGCTGGATCCGTACTTGCCAAGCGGCCTATCTCCACTTCCTGATCCGGAAGGTTGCTAGGCTGTCAGCTTCAACAATTTGTTATGTGCGCGCTTTCCTAATTATCTCATCCACAAAGCTTCTTGCCTTCTCCTCTTTTATCGCAGCATACACTTTCCAGTCCCCACCAGCTTGAAGTTCGATCTCCTTCTTGATCTTAAAATACTCCTCACGGTCGTGGGCGTCTTTTCGCAATTGATCCCGGAAGAGCAAGTGCCGGTGTAGTTCTTCGCTGAATGCCGGGCAGACATACAGATGATGGGCATACCACTGCCTTCGGGGCATGCAATACGGTACTTCCTCATCTGCGGCTTTGAATGCTATGCGGTCTTTGATCCCTTGATCCCCATTGTTGATATAGCCCAGTCGAGATAGGTCTTCGAAAATCTGGGGGAAGGCCGTATAATCAGGAATCACTAAGTCCATGTCGATGATCGGCTTTGCAGCCAAACCAGGTATAGAAGTCGAGCCAACATGATGGATGGGGACATTCCGTTCCCTAAGTGCGGAAGAGATGACTTTCCGCAAGTCTTTGAACCAACAAGGCCATTCTTCATTATAAGGGTAAAGAATCATGGCTGCCGTTTCAGAAGGTCTATCCTTTCCTGTAGTTTTCAGTAACAGCTACCCATTTATCGAAAAGACGGCCTCTTCAAATTCACTCTCGAATGGCAAGTGCCAAGCGCCAGGTGGTCGGCAAGTCCGGGGCGCATGCTATCGTCTAGCTTTGTTGCCCCTAATTATAGTGCGGTGAGAAACTTTAGTACCCTCTGCAATAGGAGCGCAGTTGCCTCCGCATCGTACGAAGGAAGGGAGTTGTCCGCAAAGTAGTGTTGGTCGCCCGGATAGAGAAAGAGCTCTCCATCCTCGGCTTCCTCAACGAGTGCCCGAGCGGCGTCAATGTCTCCCTCGCCAACGAAGATCGGATCGGCATCCATACCATGTACCTGAACCGGCACCCCCTTCGGCCAAGCCTGCCCAAACTCCGAGACCGGTATACAGGAATAGAAAAGAAGTGCCCCGCGCGCTCCGGGCCGGGTCTGGGCTAGCTTCTGGGCTGAGACCACGCCTAGAGAGAATCCAGCATAGACCAACTCCGTGGGGAGCCCTTCTACTGCCCGCTCCCCACGCGCCATTACCTCGCCAAACCCAAGTTCTTTGACAAAACTCATACCCTTCTCAATGGAGTCGAATGTGCGGCCCTCGAAGAGATCTGGCATGTGGACGATGTGCCCGGCGTGGCGCAGCTCATCAGCAAACGCTTCAATGCCAGAGGTGAGCCCCTGTGCGTGGTGGAACAACACAATCTCTGCCATTTTCAAATATCCTCTCTGCGATTGCTATAATTACAGGTGCTGGGGCAGGCGTGGATTCAGCTTGGGAGCAGGAAAAACTCGAAGCCAGAAAAATGCTTGTAAATCGCGCAGAATCCCCAGCGTCCAATGCACGCTTTGTTGGCTGGCTTTTCGCAAGACATAAAAATTTTTGTAATTGAGTGCGGAAACTTTCCAAAATAAGCGACATGTGTCTAAAACTTGAGCAAGAATACAGGGGCAAGTGCTGCGAGAGCGGCGATACCTTGCAACGCCAGTACTGCCAAAGCCTTTATTGGATTTCGCGGTAGCCACTTGATGATGAAAACTGCAATAATCGGTATTTGTGCAGCCATGAGGATTTGCCAGATATGGGCAGCCGTTCCTTCATCAGCTTGACGGGCAACTCCGAACATGGCAACGTAGATAAGTACTGTGGCGAGAGCGGCAAACGACATTGCTATTGGAAGAAATGCACTCGGATTTTTCATTAGGATTTTCATTATTAACTCCTTACTGATTATAGAGACGGTATCTCTGAAAGTTGTAGCCCAATTCATCGGTGAATTAAGCCCATCTCTATTATCGGTGCTTTCCTCCATTCCATCAACTATGGAATACCCCAGTTTTTCGATTTCAACCTTGCCTGTGGTATTCCCTAGTTTCAAAATCAATTCTATTCTGGAATTTACTTGAAACTTGGCATAAATGTTTTTCAAATGAAATTCAACCGTGCTGGTAGAGATACCCAGCGATAAGGCAATTAACTTATTGCTTTTGCCTTGCAGAAGAAGTTTTGCAACTTCCCATTCACGTTTGCTCAATTGATTGAATTGTGCCAATGTGTTTTTTTCCTTTTGAGTCTATTGCACCAGGTGCCACCCAACGATTTAAGGTTTGATGTGGGGGAAAGGGCGAAAGTCCAAACATCGGTTCATAAATTGTACAGCCAAAAAGCCAATTGTGGCAAGCCAGAAAATCGACAAGAATGCGATCTAAGTGGGTCAAGATTGAGTTGAGGCACGTTGAAATATTAGTGCAAGGTTGGAAACCAGTATCCAGCGAGCCAAGAAGCGGCAGAGCCGGGTGATCGCGGTGGGAACGACCGCCGTGCAGGCAGTGGAGAGCGCGGTGGATGAGGCCGGACGGACCTGGTCATCGCCCCTCCACCACCCTGATCTCCTCCTCAGTCAGCCCATATAGCTCATACACCAGAGCGTCGATCTGCTGGTCGGTGGATTCGATCTGCCGCTGGAGCAGGGTCTTCTCGGTGTGGGTCTGGCGCTGGCAGGCTGCTGGAGTTCTATTTTGGCGAGGCGGCGGGGAGGGCGGCTACTTATCAAATCTTGAGGATAACGGGGAAGCAGGGATAGCGCGCTGGAGGGATACCAGCGGCAGATAGACCATGTTGGACGGGGTGGTCGGCAGATCGGTGATCTGGTAGAGCACGCCGCTGGAAAGGTCGGCTACGTAGAGATTGCCCGCCTCATCTTCGCCAAAGGTGGAAATTGACAGACCGGTATCGAGCAACAGCTGGTTTTGCCAGCCACCGGCATCGATCAATCCCCAAATTCTGCCAGAACAATAATCACCGTAGAAGTACACCCCCTGCATGCGCGGGTAGGCGGCGCCACGGTAGACAGCGCCGCCGGTGATCGAGCAGCCGTTTGGCCCGTGAGCGTATACGGCTACCGGCGGGGCATAATGATCCGGGGGGACACACCCGAAAGGTGGGTTATAGCAGAGGTCGCCCTCCAGGATATTCCAGCCATAGTTCTCACCACCCGGGCTGGAGGCAGGCTGGAAATCCACCTCTTCAGCGTCACCCTGACCGACATCCCCGATATACAGATCGCCAGTCTGGTGGTCGAAGCTGTAACGCCACGGGTTGCGCAGGCCTAAAGCCCAGATCTCTCCCCGGTAGCCGGCCGTTTGCGTGTAGGGGTTGGAGGCCGGGATCAGGTAGGGGTCCACGCCCGATTCAACATCGATGCGCAGCAGCTTGCCGAGCAGCGAGTCCGGATCTTGAGCATTGCCCTGTGGGTCGCCCGAACCGCCACCGTCGCCGGTGCCAATGTACAGGTACCCGTCGGGACCAAAGGCAAGCTGCCCACCGTTGTGATTGTTGTAATCGGGGTGAGCGAAGAGCAGGACCGGCTGTTCGCTGGCAGGGTCCGCCTGGTCGGGGTCGCCCGGAATGAGGTGGAAGCGCGAGGTCTGGTTATCCCCATCCAGGCGGGTATAGTAGACGTAGAAGTAGCCTTTGCTGGCGTAGTCCGGGGGGAAGGCCACGCTCAACAGGCCGGACTCGCCAGACCCGGGGTAGTAGACCCGCTCGTGGATATCCAGGAACGGGGTGGGGAAAACTACGTCATTTTTGATGAGGCGGATGATGCCGTCCTGTTCGACCACGAACAAACGCGGGCTGCCATCTGCGGCGTGGGTGAGGTGGACTGGGGAGGCGAAACCGCTCTGGTATGGCGTCAGGCTGAGCTGAGGCCAGTCGATGGTGGGTAGAGAGGCGGTGGCTGCCGGTGGTGGGAGCAGGATGCCGGAAATCAACCCGAGCAGCAGCAAGGTTTGGAAGAGGTGGATTAATTTAATTTGTGGTTTCATATTTGTGTATTTCCAGGGTGGAGATGGCTACAGCCAGGTCAGCCACCAGCCAGCTTGACTTTATAGCCCAGCCCCATTAAAACAAGGCCGATTTTTTCGCGGTGGTCACCCTGGATCTCAATGATGCCATCCTTGATGGTGCCTCCGCTACCGGATATCTGTTTTAGCTGTTTCGCAAGGACTTTTAGATCCTCTTCACATAGAACAAGGTTCTTAATCAAAATTACCGTTTTACCACCGCGCCTTTTGGAATCGCGATGCAGGTAAGCCGTCTGCTGTTTAGGTGGCAGTGAAACCATGACCGCATGTCTCGGATTTTTCTTTCGCAAGTCTCCATGTTCTGAAGACCACACAGTTGGGTTATCTCTTTCCGGCATTGGTGGGTTAAGGTGTATCTAAGGCTTCGATATGCTTATACTATACCTTATTATATTCGTTTACCAACAATTATCTAATATTGCTTAATTTCCTAATCCCATGTATATTTTGCTTGTTCTCCATCCTGTCTATCCTGTCCATCTATGTGAATGAAGGAGTCGCCATGCAATACGTGAACCTCGGTAAAACCGGATTAAAAGTCTCTCGCCTGTGCCTGGGAATGATGACTTACGGCACCTCGCAGTGGCGCCCGTGGGTGCTGGATGAAGAAGCCAGCCGGCCTTTCATCCAGAAGGCGCTTGAAGCAGGGATCAACTTCTTCGACACTGCGGATGTCTATTCTAAGGGTGTTTCAGAGGAAGTGCTTGGGCGGGCGCTGCGCCATTTTGGGGCGAAGCGTGAAAGCGTGGTAGTGACCACCAAGGTTTTTTTCAACCTGACGGATGAGCCCAACACTGGCGGGCTGTCACGTAAGCACATCCTGGATGCGATCGACGCCTCCCTGCACCGGCTAGGTATGGACCATGTTGATCTGTACCAGATCCACCGCTGGGACCCCACCACGCCTATCGAGGAAACCATGCAAGCGCTGCATGAGGTGGTCAAATCTGGCAAAGCGCGCTACATCGGCGCATCGAGTATGTACGCCTGGCAGTTCGCCAAGGCGCAGTACACGGCTGACCTGCATGGATGGACGCGCTTCGTCTCGATGCAAAACCATTACAACCTGGTATACCGCGAGGAAGAGCGCGAAATGATCCCATTTTGCATCGACCAGGGCGTGGGGCTGATCCCCTGGAGCCCGCTGGCGCGCGGCTTTTTTGCGGGCAATCGCGTCCGTACAGGTGGTGGCGAGACGATCCGCGCTCAAACCGATGATTTTTCCTCGCACCTGTACTACCGGCCGGAAGACTTCACCGTTGCTGAGCACGTCCAGGTGGTGGCCAGGGAGCGCGGCCTAACCGGTCCGCAGGTAGCACTGGCCTGGATGTTGAATAAGCCGCACATCACAGCCCCGATCATCGGTGCCAGCCAGCTGCACCACCTGGATGAATCCATCGCCGCGCTGGATATCCAGCTCTCGGCGGATGAGGTCAAGCGCATCGAAGAGGCTTACCAGCCGCACCCCGTTTTAGGACACACCTAGAAGATTTTAGCGCCAGCCCGAGGAAGGCGCTGGCGCTTTGTGGATGGAGAATTACCAATATGGGTCAGGGTGTGGGGAAGGCAGCGCCCAGGTCGGTGCTGAAGTCAGTAGCCGGCAGCCAGAGCGACAGGAAAGCCCGGTATACTTTGCCCTGGTACTCGAAGAAGGCATCCCCGTTGTTGCGACCTAGCGTAGCGATATAATCGCTCAGTGGCTGCCCCTGGAGCTTGATCGCCCACAGGTTAAATTCATTTTGCGGGAACTCCAGCAGGGCTGGATCGAGCGGCCAGTCTAGCAGCGTTTCAGGAGTTGCGCCCATATCCTCCGACAGGAAGAGGGCGGCTTGCTGCGGAACGTAGGGCTGGGCTTGCGGGTGGGTGTACCCGACCAACAGGTCGCGGATGCCCTCAAAAGCAGTCAAGTCATTGGCAAAGTCGGCGTAGATCCTCACTTCGTCCAGCCCATCGGCGGCGGTACGCATGCGCAGGATGGTGTAGGCGGCGTCAGCGACGCAGGTCTGCTCGCCGCTGGGGAGTGTGAAGCAGAAGTCCGTGTAGCTTTCCAGGCGGTCGAAGCCCAGATCGAGCACCTGCTGCATCAGGGCGGCGGTCTCCTGTGGGGTGAGCTGGACAAGCATGATCTGCTCCTGATCATAAGTTTCGCCTTCCTGGGTGTAGATCACCCGGCCGTCGGCTAGCAGGGCGAATACCGGTGGGCGGCCGAATTCGTAAGAGGCCTCGGGACGGAAGAAAGTTGGCTCGAAGACCAGCTCGAGCAGAACGGCGTCAGGCGTCAGCCGACCCAGCTCGTCCAGCGAGAAGGTTGGAGATCCGCCGGTGCCAGTCGGGTCTGGTCGCTCGGTCGAGGGGGTTGGGAGGCCTGCCTCGGACGGCTGGCATGCAACCGTAATAAGCGCCAATCCCAGTAAGATGACCGGCAGAGCAGAGAGCTTGGATTTGATAGATGGTGTGTTCATGGTTATTAATCCTTTCTGGAGATATTTTACCTAAATTGTTTTATACCAATCAAGACGCAGAAGGCCGGGTTTTAGTTCCCTGGGAGAGCATCCATACATCCTTGGTATTGGATAAATGCCCATACAGATGTAGAATATCGATAGATATCTCCCGAGACGGACTGAGGTTGTCCGTTTCATAATCTATGCAGAGGTGCAGAGATGCAGCTTGAGTACATCTGTGATATGGAATTGGTCTACCGTGAGGAATCGCTATATACTGACAAGTTTCTGCTAGTGCGCCCCTACGGTGGCGAGGAAGGCACCGGGTACGGGGAAGGCGATGGGAGCGTGACAGGTCCCCGGATTCAGGGATCGTTACGTTGGGTGAACCACCCGCATCGCCGGAGTGATGGCACCATGTTGCCTGATGCACATGGGGTCATTGTGACACATGATAATGCTATCATCCTGTTTACGCTCCAGGGTCGGACGGTCTTCGAGCGGGAGCAAGGTAAACAGCTGCTCAGTGTACTCTTTGAAGCGGAGGCGGAATCATATCGCTGGCTCAACGCGACGTTTTGTGTCCTGGAGGGACTAATTGACGGCGAACGGATGCGTATGCGTGCACGAGTCTATGTGTGCCGGAGTGATCTAGTCTAGCTGAAAGATTGGGTTTTGTACGGAAGCCCGATCTAATTACCTTTGAAAAGCAATGCCAACCCCTGGAGAAATAACCAAACCAGATAAAATATGATAAAATCTCTCCGATTTGCAATTCGGCTAATCGGAGATGAGCATGGCTGAGTTAAAAACCAAACAGACCGAGGCAAGTGTTGAGGATTTCCTGAACTGCCTACCGAGCGAGCAGACCCGGGCAGATTGCTTCGAGATCGTCAAGATCATGACACAGGCGACCAACGCAGAACCAAAGATGTGGGGTTCCAGCATCATCGGATTTGGCAGCACCCACCTCAAATATGCCAGCGGCCGCGAACTGGACTGGATGATGGTTGGTTTTTCTCCGCGTAAGCAAAACCTGACGCTCTATATAACAGGGGATCTCAATCTATACACAGACCTGCTCGAAAAGCTGGGGAAATATAAAAAAGGGGTTGGCTGTCTGTATATCAAAAAGTTACAAGACGTGGATACCAGGGTTTTGGAAGAACTGATCCAACGATCTGTCAATTAGGCGACTAAGAAATTAGGCTCAGGGTCAGGAGGTACGAGAGCCGGCGAGCCTAATCTTCCTGACGTCCTGAAGAGCCTGCGCAGGTGCGCAAGGTGAGACGATCTCACAAGAAAGGGTAAAAATGAGAAGATTAATACTGCAAGTACAGATGACCGTTGACGGGTTTGTGGGCGGACCAAAGGGCGAAATGGACTGGTTAACGGTACCCTGGTCAGCAGACATCGAGGCGTATGTCGAGGAAATCATGGAGCCGCTTGACACCATCGTATTGGGCAGAAAACTTGCCCAAGGTTTCATCCCGCACTGGGCGGGCGTGGCTGCCAACCCGGATGCCCCGGAACAAGCGGCCGGCAAGGTATTCACGGACATTCACAAGATCGTTTTCACCAAAACGCTGGACAGGTCAGAATGGCCCAATACCGTTCTGGCAAAAGGCGATCTGGTTGACGAGATCACAAAACTCAAAGAACAAGACGGTAAAGATATCATCGCGTATGGCGGGGCAACCTTTGTGTCGGGGCTGATCAAAGATGGACTGATCGATGAGTATCATTTATTCATCAATCCAACTGCAATTGGCAACGGAATGACTATTTTCAAAGAACTTGACCGCAAACAAGATCTGACAATGGTAAAGGCTACCGCATTTGACTGCGGGATCGTGGTTCTTCATTACGAGCCGAAAGGCGACTAACGCAAACCGTCGGGCGGCTTCGGTCGAGACGGTGTTCTAGAATATTAAATACTATACCTTTTCTTGGAGGTTACTTTTATGGATGCACAACCTGAATCAACGTTATTGGAATTCATCCGCTACAACAACTGGGCCAACGCGCAGGTGTTCGCTGCCTGCCAAACGCTCACCGCCGAGCAGCTGGTCGCCACGGCGCCCGGCACGTACGGCAACATCCGAGACACCCTGAGGCACATCATCCGGGCGGAATCAGACTACATAGGCCGGATGACGGGTGACCGCCCCCAACCTTCGTTCAAATGGGAAGACGGACCCGCCGTGGCCGACATCGCCGCCTTTGCCGGCCAGGTGGCCGAGGTGCTGCTCGACGCCGCCCAGCGCATCCCGCCTACCCAAATGGTCCGCGAGGAGGAGGACGGCCTGTTCATCGAAT
>Ga0105106_10000144_pt1 | contig 45660 bp, 41 predicted proteins | sample PPLLaktember2015_5_FD_79109 | JGI IMG/M metagenome (GOLD analysis project Ga0105106, IMG submission 79109) | Freshwater sediment microbial communities from Prairie Pothole Lake near Jamestown, North Dakota, USA - PPLs Lake P8 Core (1) Depth... | ecosystem: Environmental > Aquatic > Freshwater >... | reverse complement strand
GTGCATGATATCCAGTGTGGGCAGCCGTGCCCGCGACTTTCGATCAATGGCTAACGATTCGCTGTTTACTTTTTCCATCCCAACCTCCTCTAATCATATCCTTACCTGATATTAGCCAGTTAGATGGTTTAATTTTAGTCATGTAAGTCATTATATTATGTGACAATTGTCACATACCATTCTGCCCGATATGCGGGGAATATCTGTGGGATAATAAAAAAATGAGGCTGAAAACCAGCCAACTCGCCAGCTAAACCGAATAAAACGTCGGGGTCATTCGTAATGATTGGATGAGGCACGTCATTGGATACCTTCTGTTTGAGGACAATCGGCTGAGGCATTATTTGGGGCAGGGAAATAGGGGCTAACAGCCCGTTAACTTCTGGAGGAAGACCACATATGAAAAAAATCTTTACCATACTAATTATCCTGGCGGTGATCGTCGCCATCGCCTTTTTTGGTCTTCGACTTCTTGGTCAGCGACAGCAAGCCACTTTACTCAGCGACTTGCAAACGGTTACCGCCAGCCGCGGCGGTCTGACCTCCACTATTGGAGCGACCGGCATGGTACATGCCGAGCAGACTGCTATCCTCACTTGGCTAACCTCAGGCAACGTAGGCGATATCTCCGTCCAGCTGGGTGATACCGTTGAAGCTGAACAGGTGCTGGCTGCGTTGGATCCATCTTCCATTTCACAATCCATCATCCTTGCTCAGGCTGATTTGATCAACGCTGAGAAAGCATTGGACGACCTGCTAAGTAACCAGTCAGCCGCAGCTCATGCTCTGCAAGCCGTGCTCAACGCACAGCAGGCAGTCTATATCGCTGAACGCGCGATGGATCGTTTCGAAGGCGATACCTACAAAGATGATCTCGAAGAGGCGCGCCAGGATGTAATTGACCGGCAGGATGAACTGACCGAAGCCCAGGATAATTTTGAGCCGTATCTGGACTGGGACCCTACCGATGATACCCGGCAGCGCTATGAACAGGAATTGATCGATGCACAAAACGCTTATGATGAAGCAGTTCGATTCGTTGCCCTTTTAGAACTGGATGAACAATTAGCCCAGGCCAACCTCGATGTAGCCACCGCCGCGCTGAATACAGCTCAACGCGAGTATGAGCGGGTGAAGGATGGTCCCAATGCAGATGACGTCACTGTGCTTGAATCGCGCATTGCCGCCACCCAGGCAACACTGGATATGACCCAGATCACCGCTCCCTTTGCTGGCACCATCACCGAGATCAACAATAAATCTGGCGATCAAATCTCCCCAGGAATTACTGCCCTGCGAATTGATGACCTCTCCCGGTTGGAAGTAGATGTTCAGGTCACCGAGGTAGATATCAACCGCATTCAAAACGGTCAAACAGTCAACATGACTTTCGATGCTATTCTAGATAATGAATACCACGGCATTGTCTCCCAGGTCTCTCGAGTGGGCAACCTGGTGCAGGGTATTGTCCAGTTCACAGTTACTGTCGAGATTACCGACGCAGACGAGAGGGTGCGCCCAGGGATGACCGCTGCGGTTAATATCGTCGTCGAACAGCTCGATGGTGTACTGTTGGTTCCCAACCGGGCTGTCCGCCTGGAGAATGGGGATCGCGTGGTTTACATCCTGGAAGATGGACAGCTTAACTCGGTTAAGATCACTCTCGGCGCTAGCTCAGACACGCATAGTGAAGTGATTGACGGTGAGCTGCAGGTTGGGGACCAGATCGTGATTAATCCACCGCAGAACCTTGAGTCTTTCGGTCCTGGTTTCATGAGATAAACTGATGAGCAACTGGGTCATCGAGGCCAACAGCCTGACAAAAATATATCAGATGGGCGAAGTAGAAGTGCATGCGCTACGTGGACTGTCCGTACAAATCGCCCATGGAGAGATCGTCGCTATCATGGGGCCATCGGGATCAGGGAAGTCCACCTTGATGAATATCATTGGCTGCCTTGACCGCCCTACTGCTGGCGAATACTACCTGGATGGAGAACTTGTCTCAAAACTTACCGATGACCAATTGGCTACCATCCGCAATCGCAAGGTAGGATTCGTCTTCCAGAGCTTTAACCTGCTGTCTCGGGCAACTTCCCTGGCAAATGTGGAGTTGCCGTTGCGTTATGCGGGTGTATCCCACGGCCGGCGCGAGCAAGCTCGGCAGGCGCTCGAATCTGTCGGATTAGGAGACCGTATCACTCACCGCCCCAACGAACTTTCCGGCGGTCAGATGCAGCGCGTGGCTATTGCCCGCGCACTGGTCAACCAGCCCGCCATCATCCTGGCTGATGAGCCAACCGGCAACCTGGACAGCAAGTCAGGCAGCGAGATAATGGATCTGCTGCTCTCCCTCAACCGTGAACACGGCACAACCTTAATCATCGTGACGCACGACTCGGATGTCGCTGCACATACCCAGCGTATCATCCACCTTCGCGATGGTGTGGTCGAGGAGAACCACCTATGAGCATCGGGCAGGCATTTCTGGAGGCTCTCGAAAGCCTCTCATCTAACAAACTGCGCTCCGCATTGACCATCCTCGGCATCGTCATCGGCGTAGCGGCTGTGATCGCCATGGTATCGATCGGCCGAGGTGCCCAGAACACCATCACAGACTCGATCCAGGGCATCGGCACCAACCTGCTGTTCGTCTTTCGTGGTGGGTCCGAGGAAGTGCGTAATCCCAAACCGATCACTATCAGCGATGCTGAAGCCATCGCCGACCCGTTTCAAGCGCCTTCGGTTGCCGCTGTGGCGCCAGTCTTACAGGGCAGCGGAGAGATTTCTTTCGGCGGTGAAAGCACTACCACCAGTCTCTTTGGCGTGACCCCCGGTTATGCCACCGTCCGCAATTACGCGGTCAGCGAGGGAGAATTCATCAGCGAAGAGCACATGCTCGGTCAGGCCTCAGTGGTCCTGCTCGGACCGGATGTGGCCGAAAACTTGTTTGGTCGCAGCGAAGGATTGGTTGGTGAGACCTTGCGTATCGAAGGTCAGCCATTCCGGGTCATTGGTATACTCGAATCCAAAGGCGGATCTGGTTTTTCAAACGAGGATGACCAGGTATTTGTACCATTTTCCACCGCCCAGGCTCGCCTGCTGCGCCGCAGTACCCGTGATCGGGTGGATATGTTGATTGTCTCGGCAGTTGACTCTCAATCGGTGCCACAGGCTAGTGAGGAGATCTCCCAGATCCTGCGAACCCGCCACCGCACCCAGGTTGGTGCTGATGATTTCACCGTACTAACCCAACAGGATTTCCTGGACACTGCCAGCACCATTACCAATGTGCTGACCATCTTCCTTGGCGGAATCGCTGCCATCTCTCTGCTGGTAGGTGGGATCGGCATCATGAATATTATGCTGGTCTCGGTGACCGAGCGTACCCGCGAGATCGGCTTGCGCAAGGCAGTCGGTGCCCATAAGAGTGATATCCTGATCCAATTCCTGACCGAATCTGTTGTACTCAGCTTGATCGGCGGATTGATTGGAATTGCTCTGGGATGGGCTATCTCCGCTGTGGTGGGTCAGATTGCGGCTGCCAATGATGCCGCCATCAATCCCACCATCGGTATTGATATTGTTCTGATTGCCACCCTTTTCTCGTCTGCCGTCGGGCTGTTCTTTGGCCTGTACCCGGCCAACCGGGCTGCCAGCCTGGAGCCGGTTGAAGCCTTGCGTTACGAATAACCTCATGAATCGTGCGAGCGGGCGGTGACCAGCTGCCCGCTCGCTTATCCAAACCCATTCATAAATCAAGGCGCTTGGCTGGTCCCCAGTGCTTCCAACGAAGCGGTGCTCACCCGGAAATATTCCTTCCCACTTATAGAGATCATGTCACCAACGCTGTCAAATTCGATGCGCAGATCGACCGGCTCATCAATGGTGTCCATGCTGCCCTCTTGATCGAACAATTCGAGCAAGATATCATCCTCTCCAATCTCAATCACTCGATAGTGACCTGTTTCATAACTGGTAGTCTGGGGGGTGTAGGTATAGCTGAAATAGTAGACCCCGTTGTTAAAATCCCACTCCGACCAGTAGTGGGCATTACCGATCCCCCACTTGCCCTGGATGAATGCTTCCTCATCGCTGAGGCAGGCAGTCAGAACGAACACCAATCCGAATAAAACCAGCATGATAAATCCCTTGCGTAATTTTTCCATAGTATATATTTTTATACTATTGAAGTCCTAATAGGTTCAGGTGATGCCAGCAACGCCGCCCGCATGCGCTCTAACGCCTCGCACAGGATCGCGCGCGGGCAGCCGAAGTTCAGCCGTACAAATCCCTCGCCACCTTTGCCAAAGGTATGCCCCTCGTTCAAACCCACCCGGGCGTTCTTCAAAAAGAACTCCCCTGGATCTCCAATGATTTTCGCCTGGCGGCAGTCCAACCAGGCTAGATAGGTTCCCTCTGGTCGCCACATTTTGATTCCCGGCAGTCGGTTAGCGACGTACTCTGACAGGGTATCACGATTGACCTCTAGGTAAGCCAGCAGCTGCTCCAGCCATTCTCCCCCTTCTAGGTACGACGCACTGGCTGCAACCGGCGCCATCAGATTGACCCATCCCGCCAGGCCTTTATCCGCGTGATGCAGCTTCTCGCGCAGGTCGGCGTTTTGGACAATCGCAAAGGAACATTGCAGACCAGCGATATTATAGGTCTTCGATGGCGCCATCAGGGTGATCGTATTTTTAGCAACTTCTGGATCCAGCGAAGCGATTGGGATATGTTGCTGCCCTCGGTATAACAAGTCACAGTGGATCTCATCTGAACAGATCATCACTCCTTTGCGCAGGCAGATCTCTGCCATGCGCTCCAGCTCATCCCTCTGGAACACCCGACCGATCGGATTGTGCGGATTGCACAGCACGAACAGCCGGGTCTCAGCAGTAAAAGCCGCCTCGAACGCATCCCAATCGATGGTATACCTCCCATCCACCTCACAAGTCAATTCCATCTCCTGAGATAGCAATCCCGCATTAGACGCCAGTTTGAGGAATGGTGGATAGACCGGCGTCTGGATCAGTACCCCCTCCCCACGTTGCGCCAACCCGTGCCCGACCAGGTTCAAGCCAGTGACCACACCGGGAACATAAAGTAGGTCTTCGTTAGTGATCTGCCAGCCGTACAGATGCTGCAGGCGTTCAACCAGAACATCGCTTAACTCATTTTTTACAAAGGAGATGGTTGGATACCCGAATATCCCCTGCGACACCCGTTCATGCAGCGCCCGTAGCACTGGCTCCGGTGAACGAAAATCCATGTCGGCTACCCATAGTGGCAGCACGTCGTCTTCATAATAATTCCACTTAACACTGTCGGTCGGTCGGCGCGGGATCACTTGATCAAAGTCGTAGTGCATAGGTACTCCTCAGGAGATAAATGTGTAATTTTATGGTATCTATTATTTTACTGCCAAATCCATCTTCCTCCCTGCACATACAGAAATGCCTGCCTGAGCTTCCTCATAGAAATGGCAAGACAAACATCACCTTCTGTTTCCCATCATTAAAGCAAAGATGTTTAAGGTAAAATAGTGCTAGGTATTGGTTTGCCTCCCGTTTGATATGCGGGTTTTTTCAACTCATCTGGTTCATGTATATAAATGGAGGGTTAATATGTCTGACTGGAAAATCTTGGTTTCCGATGGCTTGTCTGAGGGAGGGCTGGCGATCTTAAAAGCAGCTGCCCAGGTCGATGATAAGCCCGGCATCACCGCAGACGAACTTCTAGCGACTGCGGCGGATTATGATGCTTTCGTGGTACGGGGGCGCACCAAAGTCACAGCAGCCGTCTTTGAAGCTGCCTCTAAGTTGAAGGCTGTGGGGAGGGCTGGCGTCGGTGTGGATAATATTGACTTAGCAGCTGCCCGCCTCAAAGGCGTCACCGTGGTTAACGCACCCAAGTCCACATCTCTTGCTGTCGCTGAGTTGGCCATCGGTTTCATGTTCGCCATTGCTCGCCGCATCCCCTTTGCCGATGCCACCATGAAACAGGGTCAATGGGAAAAGAAAAAACTGGAAGGCATTGAGCTGTCAGGAAAAACCCTGGGAATCATCGGTATGGGCAACATCGGCTCTGCCGTTGCCCAGCGCGCCAGTGCCCTCGGGATGAAAATCCTTGGTTTCGACCCATTAGTTCCTTCCGAGAAGATCGTCCATCAGGGCGCTGAACCTGTGGCCTTGGCAGATCTTTACGCTCGCGCCGACTTCATAACACTGCATATTCCACTAACCCCAGAATCAAAGAACCTGCTCGATGGGCAAGCCTTTGCCCAGATGAAACACGGTGTCCGGTTGATCGATGCTGCCCGAGGTGGTGTAGTGGACGAAACCGCTCTGCTCGGCGCTCTCGAATCCGGTCAGGTAGCCGCGGCTGCCCTGGACGTATTTACCGCTGAACCCCCAGGACTGACTGCCCTGGTGGCACATCCCAACGTGATCGCTACTCCTCACATTGGCGCTCAGACTGAAGAAGCCCAGATCCGGGCAGGCGATGATATCGCCACCGAGGTTTTGAATGCCTTGCGCGGTGATACGCTGCGTTGGAAGATTGTCTAACGGAGAATCCATTCCAATATGTCAGAAGAAAAACTTTCCCAACTTAAAACTATCATCGCTGAGGTCGCTGACCTGACCTACGCTTCTGCCTTGCTCGGCTGGGACCAGCAGGTGAACATGCCGCCTGGCGGCGCTGAGGCACGCGGCAATCAGCTTGCCACACTACAAACAATCGCCCACGCCAAATTGACTGCACCCGAGGTCGGACAGCTCCTGGAAGACCTCACACTTTTCGCCTCCCAACTCGACCCCGATTCTGACGATGCCCGTTATATAAAAGTCGCCAAACGGAATTTCACCAAGCAGATCAAGGTCCCCGGTGAATGGATCTCTGAGTTCGCCCAGGTTACCACCATGGCGCACCAGGTCTGGGCTAAAGCCCGCGCAGAGAATAACTTCGCACTGTTCCAACCCTTCCTCGTACGCATTATGGAGCTGCGCCGTCGCTATGCTGACCTGTTTTCCCCGTTTGATCACGTCTATGACCCGTTGTTGGATGACTTTGAACCCGGTCTAAAGACAGCTGATATCAAGGATATCTTCAATCGCCTGCGTCCGCGCCAGGTCGAACTGATTAAAGCTATCACCTCCCGACCGCAGGTAGAGAACAGATTTCTATATCAGCCGTATGATGCCCAAAAACAGTGGGACTTTGGGGTTGAGGTGATCACCAAGATGGGTCACGATTGGGAGCACAGCCGTCAGGACAAGGCTGCTCACCCCTTCACCACCAATTTCGGCGTCGGCGATGTGCGGATCACCACCCGTATCCACCCCGAATACCTTGGAACAGGACTCTTCGGCACCATGCATGAGGCCGGTCACGCCTCCTACGAATTAGGTATCGACCCTCGCCTCGATCGCGGTGCACTGGCTGGCGGCGCCTCTTTGGCGATACACGAGTCCCAATCTCGCATGTGGGAAAATCTTGTCGGGCGTTCCTTCCCCTTCTGGCAGCATTTCTACCCCCGCTTGCAGGAAATCTTCCCCACCCAGCTTGGAAATGTCGCCTTGGAGGCTTTCTATAAGGGAATAAACCGGGTGCAGCCCTCGTTGATTCGTGTTGAAGCTGACGAAGCTACCTACAACCTGCATATCATGCTGCGCCTGGAATTAGAAATTGCCCTGATGGAAGGCAGCGTTGAGGTTAATAACCTACCCGAGGCTTGGAACAGCCGGTTCCAGGAATACCTGGGCATCACCCCACCGAACGACGCCCAGGGTGTCTTGCAGGATGTGCATTGGTCCGGCGGAATGGTTGGTTATTTCTCCACGTACGCCTTGGGAAATATCATCTCCGCCCAATTATGGGAGCGTCTGAATCACGATATTCCCGACCTGGCTGACCAGATCCGCCGCGGTGAGTTCAGCGATTGGCTCGGTTGGCTGCGTTCGCACATTCACTGCTATGGCTCAAAGTATGAGCCGCAGGAATTGGTCGAACGCGCAACGGGTTCAAGGATCGATTCAGATCCTTACATGCGCTACCTTACTGAAAAATATAGTCAGATCTACGGATTATAGGCTGATACATCAATTGATGAAGGGATTCCGCTTCTACCTAGCAGCGTTGCTCCTGGTTTTGCTAACCGCCAGCTGCACTGAGCTTCGCGGAACCCCTGTGCCAACACTCTATCCCACCGAGTATATCCCCACGGTTATTGCCCTGACTGTGGCGGCCGGTCAACCGACTTACTATCCATCATGGGATCCCACTACTGCAGCCGCCCTGGAAACCATTCCCACGGCGGCTACCCGGGTGACGGCAAGCCCCACCAGAACCTTGGCATTACCATCTGCCACTCCCACTCCTGACTCCCCCACCGCCACCCGTCCAACGCCTACTGCGACGCGTCGTCCCAACTTGACTCCAACCATCACATCCACGCCTGGAATTCCCGGCGCAACCATCCAGATCGCAGCCCCAGGACCACTCTCTCGGGTTGTTTCTCCCCTGGAACTCTCCGCCACAGTCCACACCGTCCCAGCCGGCAGCTTCCATATCGAGCTGTGGGCTGAACCGCTCCGATCTGGTGGTGAGGCGCGCCTGCTCCTGCGTGAGGTACACAACTTCGTCGCCAATCCCTTACCCTTTATTTACCTGGTCGAAGAGCTAGAGTATGAACTTAACCGTGTCTCAGAATTGGCTGAGCTGCGTATCCTCACCTATGACCAGTTCGACCGGCCTGTCGCAGCTGCCTCCGTTGAGCTGATCTTGCTCCAGATCGGTGATACCCAGCTCAACCCGCCCGGCGATCTGATGCAACCACTGGCGTTATTTGAGCCGCGCCCCAATATTCTCATCCAGGGTGGCCTTTTGATCGTCTCTGGCATGGCACGTCCCTTGGGAAACCAGCCACTCCTCTTCCAGTTGATCGCCGCAGATGGCAGTGTGGTGGGCAACCGCCAATTGTTCATTACCCTCGATCCCTCCGGCGATCACTTCCCCTTTGCTATTGATGTGCCCTATACCGTCACATCCCCCACCTGGGCACGCCTGATCCTCAGCGAAAGCGGTATACGTATTCCCGGAGTACGCCAGCTGACCAGCCTGGAAGTATTACTAAGCCCGTAAAGCAGACCTCCAAATATTGGAATAGGGTGTAGCCTTGTTACCTACATAAGGTTTATTTTTTCCTTATGCTATAATCGTGACATGTGTAATTTGGGAAACCCATTTCCACCCAATCATCGCCCACCATCCATCGCCGGTTTTTACCGCACCGATCACGACCCGCCACGTTAAGTATCTCCATTTTCTCCAGGTTATCAGGTTCTGTTCGCTCACCCGTGCGATTTTGTATATCCATTACCGTTAGTTTCACTCAGGAGAAAAACCTATGTCAAATAGCCCCTTCCTTTCTAAACGCGCTGCTTATTACGCCGACATCCCGGACGAAAACTGGAACAATTGGCGCTGGCAGCTTAGTAATCGCATCAATACTGTTGACGAATTCGCCAAAGTGGTCAACTTGACCGCCAGCGAGAAAGAGGCACTTTCAGCCCCCGGCCTCTTCCGCGTGGATATCACACCCTATTTCATATCGCTGATCGATCCAAATGATCCAGATGATCCCGTCCGAAAGCAGGTCATCCCCACCGCTGGTGAGTTGGTCCCCTTCACCGCCATGATGGAAGACTCGCTGGCTGAAGACCGTCACTCACCTGTTCCTGGACTGGTGCATCGTTACCCAGACCGCGTCCTGATGCTGGTTACCACTCAATGCGCCTCGTACTGTCGCTACTGTACTCGCTCGCGTATCGTCGGAGACCCTTCGGCCACTTTCTCGCGGGCTGAATTCGAAATGCAGCTCGATTACCTGCGGCGGACTCCCCAGGTGCGCGATGTACTCCTCTCCGGTGGGGACCCCCTTGTCCTGGCACCCAAGATCCTCGAGGAGATCCTCCGCCGTCTGCGCGAGATCCCACACATTGAGATCGTGCGCATTGGCTCGCGCGTGCCGGTCTTTATGCCCCAGCGCGTAACCCCCGAGCTGACCGATATGCTGCAGAAATACCACCCGCTGTGGTTGAACATCCACGTCAACCACCCTAACGAGATCACCGCCGAGCTTGCCAAGGCATGTGACCAGCTTACCCGCGCCGGTATCCCGCTGGGCAACCAGGCTGTGCTTTTAGCTGGGGTCAATGATAATGTCCACATCCAGCGCGAGCTGGTTCAAAAACTCGTCCGCATCCGGGTTCGCCCATACTATCTTTACCAATGTGATCTGGTCGAAGGTGCCGGGCACTTCCGCACTCCCATTGCCAAAGGTATCGAGATCATGGAAGGTTTGCGCGGTCATACTTCCGGTTATGCTGTTCACCAGTACATCATAGATGCCCCTGGTGGCGGCGGCAAGATCCCGGTCATGCCCAACTACCTGCTCAGCATGTCTGACCATAAGATCATCCTGCGCAATTTCGAAGGTTATGTAACTACTTATGAGGAACCCACCGACTACTTGCCAGAGAAAGCTGCCAAGTTCCTGGGTGAGAAACGCCCCGAACCAGGGCAGGCTGGATTGACCGCTTTACTGGATGGCGAACAGATGTTCATTAAGCCCGAGGGTTTCGATGAGATCCACGACCGCCACGGCATCCAACATCGTCTAAAAGATGAAGCCAAGTGGAAACCGCTTGGCATCGGCTCAGGTAGTCAGGACAAGCCCGGAGAACAAGGATAAAGAACAGCATAAAACGATAAAGCGGAGTCTTGAATATCGTTTCATCGATCTTGGTCACTACCTTGACAAAAAACCTACTTCGCCTATAATTACTACAACTTTAGTCATATTATTTATTTCGGAGACACTCCATGCACACTTGCTCGTGTCTGAGGCGGGGTTCGTAACTACCGTCTCGTCACACTAGGTTCCGGTTACCGGACAGCCAACAGACTGACGAAAAGGTGGTTGCAATCCCGCGAGCTTAATTTGCTGCGGTACTTGCGCTTGGCCACCTTTTTTGGTGTCTGTTGGCTGTTTTGAACATCATCTCCGGAATTAAAATGGATACAAACCTTAGAGTTACCCAAACTAGATATGTTACATCACCCGCGATCAGCGAATTGGAAGCTGCCGTAGGCAATACTCCCTTGCTGCCGCTGCGTCGGATAAATCAGGGTCTCTCGCCCCGTGTTCAGGTGGCGGCCAAAGCTGAGTGGTTTAATCCTGGCGGCTCGATCAAGGACCGCCCAGCGTTGAACATCATGCGTGCTGCCTTGGCAGATGGCTTATTAAACCCTGGCAAGCGTTTGCTTGACTCCACCTCGGGCAACATGGGGATCGCCTATGCAACCTTTGGAGCCGCACTGGGTATTCCTGTGACCCTGGCAGTGCCTTCCAATGCCAGCCCCGAACGCCTGACCATCTTGCGTGCCCTGGGCGCTGAGCTGGTCCTCACTGACCCTCTGGAAGGCTCAGATGGCTCGATCAGGATCGCCCGCCAGATGGCAGCAGCCCAACCTGACCATTATTATTACGCCAATCAGTACGATAACCCCGCCAATTGGCAGGCGCATTACTTCACCACCGGCCCGGAGATCATCCAGCAGACGGACTGCCGTGTGACACATTTTGTCACCGGGCTGGGCACCTCCGGCACTCTGACCGGAGTGGCGCATTATCTTCTCCAGTACAACCCTCAGATCCAGATCATTGCAGTTCAACCGGATAGGCCCCTCCACGGTCTGGAAGGTCTCAAACATATGCCTTCCTCCATCCTGCCGGGCATATATGACCCGTCGCTCCCAAATAGAATATTGGAGATAGAAACCGAAGCTGCCCATGACATGGTACGCCGTCTTGCCCGAGAAGAAGGATTGTTCACCGGCATCTCATCCGGCGCAGCAGCGGTGGCTGCCCTTCGCGTGGCTGCCGAGCTGGACGAAGGTGTGGTCGTGACTGTTTTCCCCGATGCCGGTTACAAATATCTGAGCGACAAAGAATTGTGGAACTGAAGCGGTTCACAAATGCTTGAAATCTCAATTGGTCTGATAGACCAGATACATGCCCACGGTGAGGCAGCTTACCCTGAGGAAGGTGCAGGGTTCCTCTTGGGCCGCTTGGATGGGGCTTCCCGCCGGGTCACCAGTCTGGTTTTTCTGACCAACTCGCGCGAGACCACCGCCCGCCGCAATCGCTACTTACTTACCGCCGAGGATTATCTGGCGGGCGAACAAGAAGCCACTCGTCTGGGTTGGGATATTCTGGGCGTGTTCCACTCCCACCCCGACCATCTAAATATCCCCTCGGAGTTTGACCGGGAGTGGGCACTGCCCTGGTTTTCTTATCTCATAACCAGCATCCAGCCTGGGCGTGCAGCTGGTTCACGGTCCTGGCGATTAGCTGACGACCGCCTCGCATTTTCTGAGGAGACCATCCATTTGACCAGGTAGCACAAAGCGCAATCCGCTCTGCCCATGCAACCCCGATCAGGGTATTATTAACTACGCAGCCAGAATTATCTCTACTGCGATAATCTATGGAGGATTTATGCCCATTCTGCGCATTCCAACTCCCTTGCGCTCTTATACCGGTAATCTTGCCGAAGTGCCCGTCCAGGGAGATACTGTTGCCCAGGCAATGGAATCACTGATGCAGTTATATCCATCCCTGCGCCTACATTTGTATAACTCCGAAGGCCACCTGCGGCCATTTGTCAACCTGTTCCTGGGCCAGGAAAATATCAAAGACTTGCAAGGAATGGGTACGCCATTAAAGACAGATGATCGGATCTTGCTGATTTCCTCCATTGCTGGTGGATCTATGCTCCCTTCTCTCTCCCACGAAGAAATCTTGCGTTACTCACGCCACCTTCTCATCCCGGAGGTCGGCCTTGAAGGTCAACGCAAGCTCAAGGCTGCCTCGGTTCTGATCATCGGCACTGGTGGTCTGGGCTCACCGGTAGCCCTCTACCTGGCTGCCGCCGGCGTGGGGCATATCGGCCTGGTAGATTATGATGTGGTCGATTATTCTAACCTCCAGCGCCAGGTGATCCATGGCACATCCACCCTGGGCTATCTGAAGGTCGAATCGGCCAGGAACCGTCTGGTCGACTTAAATCCCGACATCCAGGTCGATATTTACAACGAGCCATTCATCTCTGCCAATGCCCGCCAGGTTGCCGATCCTTACGATCTGATCGTGGACGGTACAGATAACTTCCCCACCCGCTACCTGACCAACGACCTGTGCGTGCTCACTGGCAAGCCGAATATCTACGCCGCCATTTACCGTTTCGATGGTCAGGTGAGTGTTTTCGACGCCCGCCAGGGACCCTGCTACCGCTGTCTCTTCCCCGAGCCGCCACCCCCCGGTCTTGTACCTTCGTGTGCTGAGGGAGGTGTGCTGGGTGTGCTGCCTGGCACCATCGGTACCCTGCAGGCAACTGAGGCGCTCAAAGTTCTTCTGGGCATCGGTCAGCCCTTGATTGGCAAGTTGCTGCTCTACAATGCTCTTGATACAAGCTTTGAGTTTATTAAGTTGCGCAAGAACCCAAACTGCAAGGTCTGCGGTTCAAATCCCACTGTGACCGAGCTGATTGATTATGATGCTTTCTGTGGTGTTCCTGGAATTGGCCACACCCAAGGCTCCGCTGGCGATGAATGGGATATCACCGCAGGCGAGTTGGCTGAGCGCCTGCGCCAGGGCGACCCGATCCATTTGATCGATGTTCGTGAACCGCATGAACTTGAAATATCCCGCCTGGATGGTGCACAAATCATCCCATTGGGGCAATTAGCCTCACGCTTGCCCGAGCTGAACAGTACCGAGGAGATCATTGTCTTCTGTAAATCAGGGGTACGTTCCGAGCGCGCCCTGGAGATCCTGGCAGGCGCCGGTTTCCGAAAACTCCACCACCTGCTCGGCGGCATCAACGCCTGGGCACGCGATGTGGACCCCAGCTTACCGATTTACTAAATAACTGACCAAAAAAGGGCGATTATGGATGTAATGCAGCTGCGCCACAACACATCCATGATCGCCTGTCTATTTATTTTTTCAAACTAGTTTCCGTTATAGTGACCTTAAATAATTCACGCTTTGCACGACAGTAATGGTCAAACCCAGCATAAATACCCCCAGGCAAACCATTGCATATAATTCTGCACCCACACCGGGCAGGAGATATAAAACTACTGCCACGCAAACAAATGCGATCGCTGTCCAGAACATGCGTTTGGCAGAATACTGATTGACCAGATACCACAGTTCAGGGTTGTCCATCGTTTTAGGAACCCGAAAACCGTACAATCCATTAGGCGGGATCTTACGTCGGATAAGTGGAATAGATAATATCGCCAGCAAGACGCCTGCTGCGACATACAAGAGCATCAGAAGCTGTTTGTCAGCCATCCATAACCTCCTGTTTTCATCCTTCGTAGTACTTCCCTTCATTAAATTATAACATTTATCACTATTCGTCTTTTTTCATTCGGGTATAAAATTCAGGTGGGCATGTTTTCTCTTTCCTAAGCGATTTGAACTCCCGGGGAGTGCCTGAGGAGGTAGTCAATGTTCACCCGACGAGTCTTCGTCCATCTAATTGTCATTTCCCTAATATTGGCGTCCTGGCTAGCTGAATCTTTCTCCCCCGTGCGCGCCCAGGCTGCCGACCCAAACCCACCATCTGAAACTGTGCGCTTGATCTTCATCCACCACTCCACCGGGGAGAACTGGCTCGCTGATGGTTATGGTGATCTTGGATTGGCGCTGGGCGAGAATAATTACTTCGTCAGCGATACCAATTATGGTTGGGGACCGGATGGCATCGGCGACCGCACGGATATTCTCAACTGGCTCGAATGGTTTCGCAGTGACAATACGCCCACCTATATGGATGCCTTGTTCAGCGAGAACAACCAAAATTCCGCCTACACTCGTCCCCTCTCAGACCCAGGTGGGGAGAACCAGGTCATCCTGTTCAAATCCTGCTTCCCCAACTCCATGCTGGAGGGCAGCCCGGACGATCCGCCTTCCCAAGCGGATATCCTGACCGTCGGCACGGCTAAGTTCATCTACAACGATCTATTAGGCTACTTCATCACCCGCCCAGATAAGCTTTTTATCGTCATCACAGCCCCACCCGTCCAGGATCCCACCTATGGCGATAATGCCCGTGCCTTCAATAACTGGTTGGTGGATGACTGGCTTAGGGAGAATAATTATCCCTACAACAACGTCGCCGTATTCGACTTATACACAATACTGACCCACCCCGATAATCACCACCGTGTTAATCCCGCTACCGGCGAGATCGAACACCTTTCTACCTATGGCGATAATACCCTCTACTATCCCAGCGAAGACGATCACCCCAGCCCAGCGGGCAGCCAAATTGCCACTGAAGAATTCCTACCCTTGTTGAATTATTACTATCACCGATGGTTGAATAGCGCCCCGGGTGAAGGACCCACCTTGGCATCCGAACCAAATGGGTGTCCTGAAGTAACTGCTCCACCCGCGAGCACGGCTGAGCCGCCACCTGCTATCGTTACAGAAGAGCCCACCGCCTCTTCTCCTGGTCCCAACGCCACCTTGATTGATCTGCCCGATGCCAACGACCTTGGCACCGGTCCACGTGGGTGCCCGGGGTCTCTGGTTGTTGTCTTAATTGGGGTGCTTGTCATGGGATTAAGTGATCTCCGAAAACGAAGGTGAAGCGTTATACTGCCAGCTTCGCCTTCGATTTCGGAGTATTTCAATCTGGTATAATCCAACCCATGTCGTCAACCACACCTGCCTTGCTTGCCGTACTTGCTCACCCGGACGACGAATCCTTTGGTATGGGCGGCACGCTGGCGCTGTATTCACAACGCGGCGTGGAAACCCACCTCATCTGCGCCACACGCGGCGAAGCCGGCGAAGTAGATCCACAATACCTGGAAGGCTTCAGCTCGATCTCCGAGCGCAGAGAATCGGAGCTGCGTTGCGCTGCCGGCATCCTTGGCTTGAGCGGGGTGTATTTCCTGGATTACCGCGATTCAGGCATGGCTGGCTCACCTGACAATCAGCACCCGAACGCCTTGGCAGCCCAGCCGGTCGAAGTAGTCGCTGCCAGGATTGCCCACATGATCCGCCAGATCCAGCCACAGGTAGTAGTCACCTTTGACCCCATCGGCGGCTACAAGCATCCCGACCACATCGCCATCCACAGCGCCACCGTGCAAGCTTTCAGCCTTGCGCCTGACCCGGCCTTCCTGGATCCCCTGCCTCCATTCCAGCCTCATAAATTGTATTTTCACACCATACCAAAGGCTTACCTTCGCCTGGCAGTCGGGATTATGCGCCTGATTGGCAAGAACCCCCGCCATTTCGGCCGCAATAACGACATTGACCTGGCCGCTATCGTCGAGGAAGGCAGCTTCCCCACCCACGCCCGCATTAACTGCCAATCTGTCTCCGCGGCCAAAGAAGCCGCTGCCGCCTGCCACGCCAGTCAGCTGGGTGGCGCGCTGCCTCGCCGCGGTTTGGTCGCGCTGCTCAGTAGACGTCTCTCCCTGACTGAAACCTTCATGCGCGCTTTTCCTCCCCCACCAGAACATCTTCGAGAGACCGACTTATTCGTCGGGATGTAAACCAGCCACCACAAGATACATAAAGGACACAAAGGTATTATTATTACCTTCGTGTCTTTTATGTCCTTCGTGGTTAAAGGTATTGTTCTACGATCTTCAAGAACTCCTCCGGTTCAGATACGGTCAGCAGCTGCTTGCGCAGTTCAGTTGGGATGGGATATGGACTGAGATACCGGCTGGCATGTTTGCGGAACAGCACCAGTCCATGCTCGCCGTAAAACTCCAGTGAGCGCTCAAGATGCCGGCGCATCACACGCCACACCTCCGACTGAGGTACATCTTCACGCTCATGCCGCCCGAAGATCCACGGGTTTCCCACCGCTGCCCTTCCGACCATCACTGCCTGGCAGCCGGTCGCAGCCTTCAACCGGTCGATGTCCTCTGCCCGCCGCACATCCCCGTTCCCCACCACTGGGATAGATACTGCCTGGCAGATCTCGGCAATGGTTTGCCAGTCTGCCTGACCACCGTAACCTTGTTTTTTCGTGCGGGCATGCACTGCCAGTAGCGCGCCACCGTTATCCGCTACAATCTTTGCTACTTGCAGATAGTTGAGGCTGGTATCATCCCACCCGATCCGCATCTTGGCAGTCACCGGCACTGATAACCGTGCGGTCAGCTTGCGGAAGATCTCACCGATCACCTCTGGTGTTCGCAGCAGTCCTGCTCCTGCCCCGCGCCCGGCAACATTGCGGTCCGAGCATCCCAGGTTGATGTCGATCATATCAGGAAGAAATTCCATCAGGATCAGCGCTGCTTCCAATAACCGGTCTGGGTCATGATCGAACAACTGGAATGCAACCGGGCGCTCCTCCGACAGGAAGTTCACCCGTTGAGCCACTCGCTTCCTTACCCGCGGGCTGCGCTGCACCACATCTATTGCGTTAACGAACTCAGTGTAGCTGATCGCTGACCCCAGCTCTCGGCACACCGAACGGAAAGGCAGGTCCGAGAATCCATCCATCGGTGCTAAGATCGTATCCCCATAGACAGAAAAATTACCGATTACGAAAGATGCTTTTTCCACAAATTTCAAGGATTTACGCAGATTATTATTTCATCTCACCCATCAAAGCCATTTCCAGCGCTTGCTTCAGTGAACGCACCTCGATCACCTCGATCCCCTCCGGCCACGGCTCGCTCCTGCGCAGCAGTTTGGGTACGATCGCATGCTGGAAGCCTAGCTTGGCTGCCTCGCGCAAGCGCGCCGGCATTTGCCCCACCGCCCGTAGCTCGCCCGATAGACCTATCTCGCCGATCACCACCGTATCCGCACGCACCGGCACATCCCGATAAGAGCTGGTCAATGCCACTGCCATCGCCAGATCACTCGCCGGCTCGTCTACCTGGATACCACCCACCACATTCAAGAAGATATCCTGTTCGCCCAGTCGCAACCCCACCCGCCGGGTGAGCACTGCTACAGTCAACAGCAGTCGGTTCATATCCACCCCGTTGGGAGTACGTCGTGGATTACCAAAGGCGGTCGGGCTGGTCAATCCCTGTACCTCAACTAGCAGTGGTCGAGTGCCCTCCATCGTAACTGCGATGGCTGAGCCAGGTGCGTCGACCAACCGTTCCGCCAGGAAGGCTTCTGACGGATTGGCGACTTCCACCATGCCGCGTTCGCGCATCTCGAACACCCCTACCTCCGAAGTAGCCCCAAAACGATTCTTCACTGAACGCAACAGCCGGTACGACTGGAAGCGGTCTCCCTCCAGGTACAGCACGGTGTCCACGATGTGCTCCAGCACCCGCGGCCCAGCAATCGCCCCTTCTTTGGTCACATGCCCGATCAGAAAGACCGCCATCCCGCTGGATTTCGCCAGCTCGCGCAGCCGCGCTGAGCACTCCCGCACCTGCGTCACTGACCCTGCCGATGACTCCAACTCCGGCAGATAAGTCGTTTGGATCGAATCGATCACCAACAGGGCAGGTTTGACGTTGTCAATATGCTCCAGGATCACACTTAAACTGGTCTCGGTGACCAGCAGCAGCCCATCTGGCATTTCGACCGTCTCACCTTCCTCCTCATTATTACGCTGCAGGCGCAGGGCGCGCATCTTGATCTGTCGCTCCGATTCTTCACCTGAGACATATAACACCACCTGGTTGCGCGCCAATTCCATCGCCACTTGCAGCAGCAGCGTTGATTTGCCTATCCCAGGGTCGCCGCCCACCAGCACGATCGAGCCGGGTACCACCCCACCACCCAGCACCCGGGCGAACTCACCGATCGAGATCAGCATCCGCTCCTCTACATCCCCGGTGATCTCAACCAATCGTCTTGGCGTGGAGATGCCACCCAGGCCTCGCATCGCAATCCGGCTGGCAGCCGCTGTCGGAGCCACTACCTCTTCTACCATACTGTTCCATGCGCCGCACTGTGGGCAGCGTCCCATCTCCCGGGCGAAAGTACGCCCACATTGCTGGCAAACGTATTGGGTTTTTGTCTTGGTCATACGATTATTATAATCGAACGAGATTGCTGTAATATCCGAAAACGAAGGTGGAGCATTGCTAAGCAACGCTCCACCTTCGTTTTCGGAACAAGCCTGATTCTACAGGTTTTAGGCACCCTCAGGGGCAGGTAATTCCTGAGTTGGGACTGCTTCTGTCTCTCGACGCAGCACTACCTCGTCATCGCTGACATCCACGATGATCGCATCGCCATCAGCAAACTGACCCGAGAGCAATGCGTCGGATAGCACATCTTCTACTTTTTGCTGAATGACACGCTTGAGTGGCCGGGCACCCATGTCCGGGTCAAATCCCAGCTCTCCCATTCGCTCCAATGCGACCGGCGTGGCGATCAATGTGATGGTATGTTCTTGTAATCGCTCAGCAACTTTCGCCAGTTCCAGCTTCACGATCAGCTGGATATCCTCCCGGCTCAATGAGCGGAAGACGATCACCGAATCCAGACGGTTGATGAACTCGGGTCGGAAGACTCGCCGCAACGATTCCATCAGCTTCTTGCGCATCTCATCATACGCCATCTTTTCCTCAGTATCTTCATCCCGCTTAAGTGCAAAGCCCAGCCCGGTTTGGCGTTTGATCATTTCGGCGCCAATATTAGAGGTCATCACGATGATGGCGTTTCGGAAATCCACCTTCCGACCGCGTGCATCTGAGAGATGACCCTCTTCCATGATCTGCAGAAGCATGTTGTGCGCCTCGGGGTGGGCTTTCTCAACTTCGTCGAACACTACGATTGAATACGGCCTGCGGCGCAGGGCTTCGGTGAGCTGACCGGCTTCATCATAGCCGATATACCCGGGCGGTGCACCTACCAGCCGGCTGACAGAATGCCGTTCCATGAATTCTGACATGTCCAACTGTACCAGCGCTTCCTCGCTGCCAAAAAGGAACCGCGCCAGTGCCTTTGTTAGTTCAGTCTTCCCCACCCCCGTCGGTCCAAGGAACATGAAGGAACCGATTGGCCGGCGTGGGTCCTTTAATCCGGCTCGTGCCCTACGCACAGCCTTAGAGATAGCAGTAATCGCCTCATCCTGCCCAACAATGTGCTTGCGCAGATCTTCTTCCATCTGCAGCAGGCGCTGTGACTCTTCCTGGGCGATCTGCATAACCGGTACTCCTGTCCACATGGATACCACTTCAGCGATATCCTCCGCAGACACCACCGGACTGGTGTTCCGGTCGAAATCCGTGTGCAGGTGCTCTAGTTGACCATCCAGGTCCTGGATGTGTTCCTGTAATTCCTGAACATCATCATTGCGCCCCTCTTCAACGGCCAAAGCGTATTTCTGGCGGCTTTCGCGTAACTGCTTGATCAGCTCCTTAGATATCTTTGCCGCGGGACTCTTATACATGCGCACCCGCGAGGATGATTCGTCGATCAAGTCGATTGCCTTATCCGGCAGGAAACGCTCAGTCACGTAGCGGGCGGACAAGTGCGCCGCTGCGTCCAGTGCCTCGTCAGAGATCACCAGGCGATGATGCTCCTCATATGCACCACGCACCCCACGTAGGATATCGATCGTTTCAGGGATAGTCGGCTCATCCACCATGATCGGCTGGAAGCGCCGCTCCAGGGCGGCATCGCTTTCGATATGCTTGCGGTATTCGTCCAGCGTGGTCGCGCCGATCACTTGCAGCTCTCCGCGCGAAAGTGCTGGCTTCAGAATATTTGCAGCATCGACGGAAGAACCAGCTGAGCCTGCCCCGACCAGCATGTGCACCTCGTCGATGAACAGGATCGCACCTGAAGCTTTCAGTTCATCGATCACTCGCTTTAACCGCTCCTCGAACTGGCCTCGGTACATCGTTCCTGCCACCAGGGAGCCGACATCCAGCTGCAGTACGCGCTTGTTCAGCAGCGGTCCGGGCACATCGCCTTCGGTGATGCGTTGTGCCAGCCCTTCAACGATGGCAGTCTTACCTACTCCGGGTTCACCGATCAGCGCAGGATTGTTCTTGGTTCGCCGGGCAAGGATCTGGATCACCCGTTCAATTTCCATTTGCCGCCCGATTACCGGGTCTAGCTTGTGTTCTTCTGCCAGTGTGGTCAGATCGGTCGCCAGCTGGTCTACCAGTGGTGACTTATTCTTGGATTGTTCTTTGGATTGTTCCTGTCCCCCAGCCGAAGAACGTCGCGGCTGCGGTGGGGTGACGGAGGGGGTATTCTCCTGCAGCAAGCGCCGCGTCTGCCGCCGGATCTGTTCCGGGGTGACGCCCAGCTTACGCAGCACATCCAGCGCTACACCTTCACCCAATGATACTAGCCCCAGCAAAAGGTGCTCGGTGCCGATATAATGATGGCCCATCTTTCGGGCTTCTTCTACGGCGAACTCCAGTGCCCGCTGTGTACCAGGAGAGAGCTCCAGCCTGGTTGGGAGCTCCTGTCCGGTACCGGTCAGCCGGGTGATCACTTCCTCCACCCGCTCAACTTCCAGGCCTAGCTCATGCAGCACCCGTCCCGCCACGCCGCCTTCTTCTTTCATTAATCCAAGCAGCAAGTGCTCAGTCCCAATTGCTGGGTGGCGAAGCCTTTCAGCTTCTTCATGTGCCAGGCTCAGTACCTGCTTGGCTCGTTGGGTAAAGCGTTCCATTCCAGACATAGTCTTCCTCCCAAATAGGGCAACAATGATTATCTTGAGAATCTATCCTAAACTTAGAAGTTTGGAGATTTTAGGTGTACAGCTAAGCTGCTACAGAACACCCAAAATCGCTCTCCTCGGTAATTCAGAATAGATATAGAATATCCACCCCGTGGACAAAGAGGGTGCAGTGTACAATTAAGAGATTTCCTGTCCGATTGCGATTCTACCAGAGAATGCCAGCCGCTTTTGTATATTTTGTGTTAGAGCTTTCTAAGCTGATTATAATAACAAATCGGGCGTCGCAATGCGCCGCCCGATGGATTCTACTTCGGGTTCAAGCTACTCAGCCTGGTCCTCGGCTGGAGTATCAGGTTCCTCAACCAGATCCTCTTCAGGAGCTTCTGGTTTCTCAACCTGCTCATCAGAGGGAGCTTCCAGCTTCTCTACCATCTCCTCGACGGGAACTTCGAGTTTCTCTACCAGCTCTTCGACTGGAGCTTCGAGTTTCTCAACCGGCGCATCAATGGGAGTTTCCGGCTTGTCTAACATCTCCTCTACGGGAGCTTCAGGTCTCCCTACCTGCTCCTTTGCGGGAGTTTCGAGTTTCTTTACCTTCTTCTTTGCGGGAGCTTTGAGTTTCTCAACTGGCTCCTCGGTGGGAGTTTCCTGCATCTCTACCTGCTTCTCTGCGGGAGATTCCAGTATCTCAGTCGTGTCTTCCGCATGACCTTCCTGCTCCTCGGCTGGTTTGGTCGATGTGTCGCTAAGCATGGTCTTATAATCCTGCTCAGCATATGCCATCGAATCAACTCGGCGCAGGCTCAAGCCAATCCGACGGCGTTCGGCATCTACTTTGATCACCCGCAAGGTCACCACATCGCCTTCTTTGACCACCTCTTTCGGGTGGTTGATGCGTGCCTCGCTCAACTCAGATATATGGATTAGACCTTCCAGGTCGCCGCCTAGGCGGGCGAAAGCCCCAAACTTGGTAAGATGGGTGATGGTGCCTTCCACTAACTGTCCTTCAGACAAATCCGCCACTTTGAGCGTCCAAGGATCCTTCTGCAACTGCCGGATCGAGAGCCCAATGCGTTTGCGGTCCTGATCTACGGCGATTACTCGGACCTTGACTTCCTGACCGACCCTCAGCACCTCGTTGGGATGTTCGATGCGTTCCCAACTGATCTCTGATAGGTGCACCAGGCCATCCGCGCCGTCAATGTTGACGAAAGCGCCAAAATCAGCCAGGCTGGTCACCCGCCCAGCGCGGACATCGCCTTCTTGCAGTTCGTCCAGCAGGCGGTCCTTGATCGTCTCGCGGGTCTCTTGTAAAGCCAGTCGTTCAGAGAGGATCAGGCGATGGCGCGAGCGATCCACTTCGATCACCTGCACGTTGATCGGCTCGCCAACCATCTTGCTCCATCGGGCATCTGGTGATTCGTTGCCTTCGGTGCGGCGCATAACACTCACCTGAGAAGCTGGGACAAATCCACGCAGCGTCCCGATCGGGACGATTAACCCGCCTTTGTTGTAGCCAATGACCTTACCAACATGGACGCTGTTGGTATTCTGCATTTCTTCAACGTCGGCCCAGTCTTTCTCTTCACGTGCACGCATGTAAGAGAGCACCAGATTCCCGTTTTGGTCCTCTGGGTTAAGTACGTAGACTGGAATTTCCATGCCGACCGTGAAGGTGGCCAGGGTCTCATCCGGGATCTGCTCTTTCTCTTTCCCGGGGATTACCCCTTCAGATTTAGTTCCAACACTTACCAGGATTTCGTTATCGCCGATGCTGGCAATAAAACCAGTCCGAATTTCGCCTTGCTTCGGGAAGTCTAGATTCAGACCTTCCTCCTGTAAAAGCGACTCCATTGAAGCCGCATTCGTGGTGGGGCGTTCTTCTGGATTGTTTTCGACAGTCTGGTTTTCTTCGGGCACTGCCTCCTGCCCAATCTGGGCATTATTCTGATCCATATTGGCTATTTACTCCGATTGTTAAATAAATTCAGGGCTGTATTATATCACTAGTTCATCCATAATCAGTTCTCTAGAAAATTATAGGATTGACGAATACGCCCACCTGAAGCACAATAAGGTATGTCATCGTTCCTTTTCACTAACAATATCCGCCTGCACTACGAGCACTGGAACCGCGGGAGCGCCCGCCCAGTGATCCTTCTGCACGGATTGGCCTCCAATCTGCGCATCTGGGAGCTTACCGTCCCCTACCTGACCGCAGCTGGTCTCGAGCCAATTGCCTGGGATGGACGCGGACATGGTCTGTCGGATGGTCCCGACGGCGACTACGGCTTTGACACCTATCTCGCCGACCTGGGAGGTTTCATCGAAGCCTGCCAGGTGGAACATCCATTGATTGTCGGACACTCCTGGGGAGGATGGCTGGCACTGGCATATGCAGCCCGCGTATCCTTTGGTCCGCACGCTCCCTCCGGCATTGTCCTGGTCGATGGGGGATTTGTGCAGCTCGACCAGACTGGCTTACCCTGGGAAGATCTGCGCGACCGGCTGACCCCTCCGCGGCTGGCAGGCACCCCGCTCGATGACCTGCTGGCACGCCTTAGAGCGCCGAACCCCGGCTGGCAGCTGGATGAGACTGCCATCCAAACCATCCTGGCAAACTTCAGCATTGACGAGCATGAGCACATTTACCCCCACCTTTCCTTCGAACATCACATGCAGATCGTACGTGCCATGTGGGAATTTAAAACTTATGATTACTACACCAGGCTGCGCTGTCCAGTGTTAGCGATCGCTGCCCGCCCAGCGGATATCACTGACCCGGATGAGGCAGGATATCTTGCCCTCAAAGAGAATGGCCTGTCAATTGCAGCGCCGATGATCGCCGACTTGCAGGTGCAATGGATGCCCGATACTATCCACGATATCCCCCTCCAGCGACCCATTGAGTTGGCCGAACTGATCATCCGCTTTGCCAATGAACTCCTCTGAGCTCCCCCATGGACCCAACTGCCGTCATTCTGCGCCTGGCAACTGCTACGGACGCGCCTGATATCCGTCGCCTGATCCAGGTTGTGCAGATTAATCCTACCGGCCTGAGTTGGAAGCGGTTCCTCGTTGCAGTGGATGAACAGGGCAAATTGGTTGCCTGCGGGCAGGTCAAACCCCACAACGATGGCTCCCGTGAGCTGGCCTCGATCGCTGTCGATCCAGCCTGGCAGCATCAAGGCATCGCCAGTCGCATCATTCTGTGTTTGCTGGCTGAAAACCCTCCCCCCTTATACCTTACCTGTCGCGCCCACTTGGAATCTTTTTACAATCGGTTTGGTTTTTATTCTATCCCGGAATCTGCCATGCCCATCTACTTCCGGCGCATCCACCGATTGGCCAATTCCCTGCATCGCTTGCGGATCATCCCCGAAGCATTATGCGTCATGTACGTTTCCAGTCCAAATCCATAGGGTCTGCTAATCAATCGATATAATACCGATCTTCCCCCCATTTACGTGGATTATCCTCAATGTAACGGAAGAACTTTTCATATTTGTCTTGATTCTGGATAATATGATCAAAATATCGAGGCTGCCATTTGAATGAGAACCCGTTTTGGCTTACACAGATATATTCTACATCATCGAAACTCGAATTTGACTCTTTATCGCCTGCCCACCACCCTCAATGGCCATTTCCCGGATTTGCTGCGTAAATACTCCTCTCGCCGGCTGGCGAAATCCGCATCCAGCTCCGATAAACGCCGGTACTCCCCATTGATCATCACATCCGGATCGACCGTGCGCAGCTTGGTGCTCACCCAAAAGGTCGGATTGTCCGCGTCCCAATAGAACTCCGTCTTGGGGGATACCAGCGAAAGCGTCTCTTGTACCTGTGGGTCAGGGCAACCTTGCAGCTTGGCCCACGCCTCCCGGTCAGTCGTCCACAGATCCGCCTCGCTCAGCGCACCGATCTCCAATGCCCGACGGATGGCGATCGCTGCCAGCTCGTACAACCCCACCTCGCGGAAATTTGCCCACGATGCCTGGTCAGCAGTGATGAATGTATCCCCCAGCCAGCGTGCCGTATTCAGGTCATCCACTCCGATCCGCCCATCAAACACGGTTAAATGTGCCAGCGCTGATTTTACCTGCTCAGGCGAAACCAATCCCAGGTCCAGGCTGTCACGCAGGAAATAATCCAGCCGGTCCGCACACAGCGCAGGGGCAGGCTGCTCCACCAGCGAGAAATCCTCTTCGTGCAGGAACGCTAGCCAGTTATATCCATGCTGTGCCAGCGCGGCTGGGATATCGCTACTCGCAAGATGAGATTCCTTGTGTTCCTCGTGGTACCCCTGGCTGTCGTGACTCTGGAATACATAATCGATCACATGGCTGAAAGCCGTATGGCTGATATCGTGCAGCAGTGCCGCGATCTGCTCTTCCAGCCCGCCGCCTAGCCGCTGTACCAGCCCCATTACTCCCAAGGAATGCTCTAGCCGTGACGTCGCCCGCGTGATTCCCACCAACGCTGTAATCCCATGTTGCAGCACACCACCCAGCCGCTTTACTGCCCGCGTCCCCAGTAGCTCGAACATCACCGGTTGTATGATCTCGATGGGTCCGTATACCTGATCGTTGATTCTCATTTTATACATTGCGCAAGTATACAAGGCTTTTACCCCACTGGCAACATCCCACATCTCTCCAGGCATTCCTTGTAATTGATCCATTCAACTAACAAATATATTAATACAACTTAAATCACTTGGGTATATAATCACTATCTAATGGATTTACTATTAATCCCCAATGTTCTAATAGTTGACACATCTTAGATTAAAAGGAGATTCTCGCATGAAGAACAAGCTCGTTCTGGTCTCAATTGTCTTGTTGCTTGTCTTGTCCATCCTCGCCTGTGGTACGGTCGCTGTCGTCCCCACTGCCACCACTCGGCCTCCAAACAGCCCGATTCCGCCGACCAATACACCTGTGCCGACCTTTACATCAGTTCCGAGCCCAATCCCGCCGACCAACACACCGCCACCACCCTCTACTGGTACAGAGACCAGGCAGTGGGCGATCAGTGCCTTTGCCAGCTCTGAATATAGCAGTCCAAGCTGGTCTGCCGCTCAAACCGTTGGCGCACCGGATACCCCGGATTGCGGTGACTATACTACTGCCTGGGCTTCGGAGAACTATAACGGGGTGGATTGGCTCGAATTGGTCTATGCCATCCCGGTCATTCCCACGCGCATTAACATTCATGAGAACTACAACCCTGATTTCGTGGTAGCCGTGGAAGTTATCGACATCAACGGCAACTATCTGCCTGTGTATAGTGCCACTGGTGGGATCGTCTCCCAGTGCCCATATATTCTCTCTATCCCAGTAACGGGCATTACCAGCTACGTTTATGGGGTGCGCCTGACGATCGACCAGAGTGTATCTCTTTCATGGAACGAGATCGACGCCGTCGAGCTTATCGGAACATCTGACGCCAGTGCCCCCCCCGCTCCAGTCAGTACAATCCCTGCGGTGAGTGGTGATTGTGAAAGTCCCGCCGTCCAGATCGACATGAACGTCAATATCGACCTGGCAGTTAGCGCAGGCACGTACCCGGATGCGTGCAACTTCTACTGTCTGTGGGTACCAGATAATGGAACCAGTCTCGAAATTGGCATTTCAGACTTCGATGTTGACCTGGATCTGTATGTAGACACAAACATCTCCGTTTTGGCGTTCGAAGACCATGGTCAGTGGGAGTCAAACGCTTATGGAACTGGCGATGAGGCCGTCTCGATTTTCAACCCTGGAGGCCGCTACTATATACAGGTGTGTTCTTATGAAGGTTTAGCCAGCCCTTTTACACTTACCAGTTTATTCGTCCCATAAAATACTAAACTCAAAGGAGCTTTATAAATGAAAACGAAACGCTTTTTCCTGATATTAATTCTCCTGCTTGCCATACCCGCCTTGGCTTGTGGCACCTCGAACTCCTCCACATCGGAGACATTCGTAGGCGGGGACTGCGACAGCAGTACCAGGCGTGTCGACATGAACGGTAGCACCCAGCAGAGCGTCAGCGCAGGGACTTACCCGGACACATGTGAAGTTTACTGCCTGTGGGTTCCAGACAGCGGTTCCAAACTTGATATCGGGATATCCAATTTCGATATTGACCTGGATATGTACGTGGATACAGATCTCTCTGTCCTGACCTTTGAGGACCATGGCCAGTGGGAATCCAATGCCTATGGCGACGGCGATGAGAGTGTCTCCATCTCAAGTCCCGGCGGACGGTATTACATTCAAGTATGCTCCTACGAGGGTCTGGCCAGTAACTTTAATCTGTTCAGCACATTTACCCCGTAATTACTGACCTTACAGTTCCACCCTTTCTACCCCCCGCTTGACGGGTGGTGGGATTTGCCAGAAATAAGGGCAAGGTTGGCAGGGTTCCTGCCAACCTTGCCCTTATGTTCGAATTCTCTTTAGTTTTTCCCTAGAGCCTGGGTAAAGAATTCCACCAACTTCTGCTCATACTCCTCCGGCCGCGCCAACACCCCCTCCGTGTGCCGTGCTTCTGGGATCTCATACAGTATCTTGGGCTCATTTGCTTGCTCAAACAGGTGCTGGACGAACATCCCCTCGCCCGGCTCCCCGCTAGTGATTAGCAGTAATGGGCGTGGGGCGATCTTTGGCATGGCCGCCGCGACACCCTCGGGTGTCTTTATCCCTACCAGTAATCGGTGATATCCATACAGTAGCCAGAAATATGGCAGGAATAGGATCTTTTTCAAGGTCACCCGGTCCTTCAGGATGTGGTCCGCCAGCACTGCAGGGCTGGGACCTTCAGCAGCCACCGCCCGGATAAACAGGCTGGAGGGAGTAGTACGCAATGCCACCTGTCCGCCCAGTGAATAACCCAGTACCCCAATCCGGGTACTGTCCACCTCCGGGTGGCGCTGTAAATAGTCTATCGCCCCCAGCAGGTCATAAGTTTCAAGCCAACCCCATGTGGAGAGATCTCCCTGGCTACGTCCATGAGCCCGAAAGTCGAACATCAAGACCCCAAAGCCATTGCGTAGGAATAGTTTGGCGATCGGACCAACCATCAACCGGTTGCCACCATAACCATGGCAGATAACAATAGTCGCTCCATTTTTGGGCAGGACGAACCAGCCAGAAAGCTCCAGACCGTCCTGGCTCTGGAAAGTAGCCTCTTCATACGTAAAACCTAACTGTTCCGGGTCATCCTCAAATACCGGGAATCGCCCTGGGTTGGTACCGCGCACTGCCCGAGAGAAAGCCAGAAACACATACAGTAGGAGGATACCCCACAATACTTTCCAAACCGTGACGCCGCGCAGCAGTGCAAAATAATCCAGGATCAGCAGCATCACCGGCAGTGTAACGCCCATGAGCCATAGAAACCAGTAACGAACACCTTTATATTTCATTTGCTTGTATGGTCCTGAAATTTTTACACAATGAATTCACCGTAGAGTCCACGGAGAACGCAGAGCAAAAAATTCAAATTCTCTACTCGCTCTGCGCGTTCCGCGGTGAATTCTTTATTATGTGAACTCTGTGGTGAAAGCTTCTAATACTGGTAAAACCCGCGCCCAGTCTTGCGTCCCAGGTAACCCGCATCCACCATCTTGCGCAGCAGTGGGCAGGGGCGGTATTTATCATCACCCAGGTCACGCTGCAATACTTCCATCACGAACAGCACAACATCCAGACCGATCAGATCAGCCAGCGTCAGCGGTCCCATCGGATGGTTCATGCCCAGCTTCATTACACTGTCAATCGCCTCCGCTGTCCCTACCCCCTCATACAGTGCAAATACCGCCTCGTTGATCATCGGGCATAGGATGCGGTTAGAGATGAACCCCGGTGAGTCATTTGCCCCCACCGGTTCCTTGTCCATCTTTCGGCATACCGCCATCACCGTCTCCAGTGTCTCGTCCGATGTCGCCAACCCACGGATCACCTCCACTAGGCGCATTAATGGCACCGGGTTCATGAAATGCATCCCGATCACTTTATCTGCCCGCTTGGTGACCGCCGCAATTTTGGTGATGCTGATCGATGAAGTATTCGTCGCCAGTAAGGCATCCGGTCGAGCCGCGGTGTCGATATCCCGGAAGATCTTTAGCTTAAGCTCCGGATTTTCAGTCGCCGCCTCAATTACCAGGTCCGCCTCACCGACTCCTTCCCATCCACCCGCAGTCACGATGTTCAGCGCGGCATCCCGCTGCGTTTCATTGAGCACCCCTTTGCTGAACAGCTTCTCTACCGACTTACCGATCACGCTGCTCGCCCGCTTGAGCTGTTCTGGGAACACATCCATCAGGGTCACTGCATAGCCTGAGGTTGCCCCTACCTGAGCGATCCCACTCCCCATCGTCCCTGCCCCCACCACGAAAATTTTCTGGATCTCCATTGCTTCTTCCTCCGTGGAAAACTATTCGGATCTATTCCAATTCGATCGCCATCGCCACAGCCTCAGAGCCACCCAGGCACAGCGAAGCCAGGCCGCGCTTCAAGCCGCGATCCTGCAGTGCATAGATAAGTGTCGCTAGCAGGCGCGCCCCGCTCGCCCCGATCGGGTGCCCAAGCGCGATTGCCCCTCCGTTGACGTTGACCTTATCCCAATCCCACCCCTGGTCAGCCAGCTCCTTACCATTGGATAACACCTGGGCTGCGAAGGCTTCATTCAACTCGATCAGATCCAGGTCCGTCAACCTCCAGCCCGCCTTTGCTAACACGATCGGGATGGCTTTAGCTGGTGCGGCGAACAGGTATTTCGGCTCTACAGCCACACTGCCATAGGCTACAATGCGCGCCAATGGTTTGATCCCTATCGCCTGAGCCTTTGCTCGGCTGGCGACCACTACCGCCGCAGCCCCATCGTTCAGCCCAGGGGCATTCCCTGCAGTCACCTTGCCTTCCTTCTGGAATGCAGGGCGCAGCTTGGTCAGCCCTTCCAGGGTTGTCTCCCGTCGCGGGGTCTCATCCGTATCGACCACTGTTACCTGCCCTTTGCGACCCTTGACCTCCACCGGGACGATTTCCTTCTTGAACTTTCCCGCATCGATGGCAGCCACTGCTTTCATCTGGCTGCGGTAAGCGTAATTATCCATCGCCTCGCGGCTGATGTTGTACTCGCTCGCAATGAACTCGGCCGCATCGCCCATTCCCCAATTCGCCAGTGAGCACCACAGTCCGTCCTGCAACAATGCATCAGTGAGCTGCCCGTGCCCAAATCGCAGACTGCCGGTCCGTCCATCCACCAGGAATGGCGCCCGACTCATGCTTTCCATTCCCCCGGCTACAAACAGGTCACCATCACCAGCCCGGATGGCTTGCGCAGCCAACATGGCTGCTTTGAGAGCCGAACCACATACCTTGTTTACTGTGAACGCCCCCACCGAAACCGGAAGTCCAGCCCGAATGGCCGCCTGGCGGGCCGGATTTTGTCCCAGCCCGGCGGAGACCACATTACCCATGATGACTTCCTGGATATCAGCTGGCTGTTGAATGCCTGCTCGTTCCACTGCCGCCCTTACGACTGCCGCCCCCAGGTCAATTGCAGTCAGGCTGGCGTAACCACCCTGGAAACTGCCGGAAGGTGTTCGCACAGCACTTAAAATTACGGCTTCATCGTTCCGATCGGTCATTGTGTTCCTCCTTTGGGCTGAAACTTGATATTTATTATTCGTTCAATCGTTCATTATTTTAATTAATGCCAGGAACATTTCTTTCATAACCACCCAGATCGTCAAAGGGATAGTTTGCTCCAAGCTTCGCACACTTTTTGATATGTGTCTTCCAGTGATTCCGGGATGATCCGAGTCTGACTAAGCGAAGACATAAAATTGGTGTCTCCACACCAGCGCGGCACCACATGCAGGTGCACGTGCTCGGCAATCCCCGCCCCCGCTACGTCACCGATATTCATCCCAAGGTTAAATCCCTGTGGCCGGTAAACCACACGCAGTACCTGCATTGCATTGGAAGAAAGCTCGATGAGTTCGGCCCGTGTGGGTGCTTCCAGTTCCTCTAGAGTGGGCACATGGGTGTATGGCACAATCATCAAATGACCGGTGGTGTATGGATAGCGGTTCAGGATCACAAACGCCCGCGGGGCACGCAATACGATCAGATTCTCAAGCCCATCGGATCGGGACAGTTCGGTGCAGAATACACACCCGTCAATATTCTTGTCAGATTGTATGTAAGTCATTCTCCACGGGGACCAGATGTGATTCATCGCAATGCCTATTGTAGCAAAAAAACTATATTTGTGCGCAATCGGTTGACATCCCGCCCTAATCGTTGTATGCTATTCTGCGATGTCGCAGCTGCCCCTTTTCTCCCCTCTTCCCCCATCTTCTTGGTCGGTTACCGACCTGACCCGCTATCTGCGCGACCTTTTCGAAAGCGATGAGCTGCTGCAAGATGTCTGGGTGCAGGGCGAAGTTTCCAATTTTTCCCGACCGGCCTCTGGACACCTGTACTTTACACTCAAAGATGGCGGTGCCTCCTTACGTTGTGTCATGTGGCGCAATAGCGCCGTCCGGCTGGTTGTCTTACCCCGCGAGGGCGACGCACTGGAAGTGCACGGCGCCATAAGTATCTACGAGGTCGGCGGGCAGTACCAGCTCTATGCCGACATGATCCGCCCGGCTGGCGAAGGTGCCCTATACCAGCAATTCCTCCGCCTCAAAGCCCGCCTGGAAGCAGAAGGGCTTTTCGACCCCCAACGCAAGCGGACTATTCCGTCTTGGCCAGTGTGCATCGGGATTGTCACCTCTGCCACAGGCGCCGCCCTGCGCGATATGCTCAATATCCTGACCCGTCGTTATCCGGTAGTTCGAGTCGTCCTCGCGCCAACCTCCGTTCAGGGAGATGATGCCCCACCTGGCATTGTGGCTGCCTTGCAGGCGCTCAATCAATATGTTAAACCCGATGTGATCCTGCTGGCGCGCGGCGGCGGTTCGATCGAGGATTTGTGGGCTTTCAATGATGAAAGCGTAGCACGCGCCATTGCCGCCTCGAACGCGCCGGTTATCAGTGGAGTTGGACATGAGACCGACTTCACTATCGCCGATTTCGTCGCTGACCTGCGCGCCCCCACTCCCACCGCAGCCGCTGAGTTGGCTACTCCTGACCAGATCGATCTGCGTTCAACGGTCGAAGATCTTACGGATCGTCTGGGACGTGCTATTTCTTCTCGTATCAGCACCGAGCACTGGTCCTTCGCCACCTTGCACAGTCGCCTGGGACTACACTCTCCCCGCCTCCGCCTGCAGACCGGGCGTCAGCGCATGGATGAGCTTTCTCATCGCATCCATGCCATTCTTGACCATTACCTCCAATTGGAACGGTCTTTCCAGGATGGTCTGCAACAGCGCCTGACTGCCCTCAGCCCGCAGGGTGTGCTGGAGCGCGGTTATGCCATTCTCACCGACACAGGCGGCGGTCTCATCCACAGCGTTCAACAGGTCGCACCCGGGGACTCGCTGCACGTACGGGTCTCGGATGGAGAATTTCCAGCCCGGGTGGAGGGTGGATGAACACAGCATTACCTCCTGAAACCCACCTGGCGATCGAATCACTCGCCCTCGATCTTAATGACCAATTACGTAGCGCAGCCACTGGCCGCGCCGAGCAGACGTTTGGTTTGAGCTGTTCGGTACTGGTCGTCCCGCTAGGACTTGTGTTGCTGGTAATGTTCATACTTGGCGTGCGTTCCCCGATCGCCATCGGGATTGCTGCCCTGGTCTGCCTGCTGTTGGGGGTAGTGTTTTCCACATTTGCTGCACAACGCGCTCGCCAAACCTCCATGACCACGATCTACCAGGAACAGATTGAACCACAGATCGGTCCTTTCCTGAATATGCATGCCATCACCCGCTTCCAATTCGATCAGGCAGCCCGTCAGGTTCTGCCGTCTGAGGCACATTTGATGGCCTTCATGAACCCAACGGATGAAATCCATAATGATCCTCTGAAGGAATAAAATCATGTCTTCAAAATTTCCTGACCTTCCCCAGGTTGAAACTCTCACCTACGAACAGGCTCTGGCAGAGCTTGAATCCCTGGTCGCTGCTCTCGAATCTGAACATCAAGATCTGGCTGCTGCGCTGGCATTATTTGAGCGCGGCCAGGCACTCACACGCCGCTGTACCGAGTTGCTCGACCAGGCAGAACTCAAAATTCAGCTGCTCACCGCCGACGGGCTTTCCGATCTCCCACCCCAGGCTTGAGACTCTTCATGTCCGTTTTTCACAATTACGTTCTGATCGCCGCGCTGACAGCCTGGTCACTGGCACAAATTATTAAGGTGCCGTTTGAATATCTCCGCAGCAAAACCTGGGATTGGGCTTTGCTGCTTCGTGCCGGTGGAATGCCCAGTTCGCACACATCATTGTTGGTCGGGGCGACCCACGCAATCGGCCTCTTCAGTGGATTCGATTCCCCACTCTTTGCTCTGTCTGTCGCCATTTCGATGGTGGTTATCTACGATGCTACCGGCATTCGCCGTCAGGCTGGCAAGCATGCTGAATTGATCAATGCCATGATCCACGACCTGACAGCCGGTCACCCATTGAAAGAGGAACAGCTACGTGAGGTGTTGGGACATACTCCATTGGAAGTGATAGCAGGCTTTCTACTTGGTGTCACAGTTGCCCAGGCTATCTGGTTTTTTTGGCCAAAATAAGGTTATCCAACGCTGGCTTAACCATGAGCAGGCTGCGGACGGGTAATGCCCATCCGCAGCCTGCTTTTTGGAAAACTTTCTACTTTATCTGCTCTCGCTCAAAAGCGATTACTCTACGCAATGTGTCTTCCAGGTTATGTATTGGCTCATAACCGATCAGCTTATGGATCTTTTCCAACGATGGCACCCGCCGGCGCATATCTTCGAATCCTGGCGCATACGCCTGCTCGTAAGGCACATAGACGATCTCAGAGTGGCTGCCGGTCAGTGCCAGCACCTTCTCAGCTAATTGGCGCATGGTCACTTCTTCGGTCGAACCGACATTGAACACCTGCCCCACTGCATCCGGGTGATCTGCTAATTTGATTATCGCTGAAGTCACATCGTCAACATCTCCAAAACAGCGCGATTGCTCTCCATCACCGAAGATTGTGATCGACTCGCCGCGCAAGGCCTGGCGTACAAAGCGCGGCACCACCATGCCATACTGCCCGGTCTGGCGTGGACCAACTGTATTGAAGAAGCGCATCACCACCACCGGCAGGCCGAACTGGCGGTGATACGCCAGCCCCATGAATTCGTCGATCGCCTTAGAGGTGGCATATGCCCAACGGCTGTGCATCGTTGCTCCCATCAGGCAGTCATCCTCCTCCTCGAATGGAACCTTCACGCCTTTCCCGTAAACTTCTGATGTGGATGCCAGCAGCACCTTGCAGCCATAGCGATTTGCCGTGGTTAATACTGCATCAGTGCCCATAATATTGGTATTGATGGTGTGCACCGGTTTCTCGACGATCAATTTAACGCCTACTGCTGCTGCCAGGTGGATGACAAGTTCCGACTCGCTGGTCAGGCGGTCCAACACCTGACGATTGGTGATGTTCTCGCGCACGAATTGAAAGGTGGGCAGCGGGCGCAGGTGCTGGATATTCTCCAGCCGCCCGGTGGACAGGTCATCGATCGCCACTACATTAAAACCAAGGTGCACCAACAACTCGCATAAATGACTGCCAATGAAACCAGCCCCTCCCGTTACCAGGATTTTCTCGTTCATCTGGACCATCCTCATCAATCGTCTTAACCCGGCTCTCATTGTATCACCCTTTATAAAACGTAAAAGCACAGGTGCTCCCTGCCCTTCTGTAGAGGCGTCGACAGGATTTGAACCCGTGAGCGGTGTTCTCTACCGCCTGGGTCTTGCAGACCCTTGTGGTGCCACTCTTTCTGCGCCTGGATGAGCGTATTCGTGGGCTGATGTTACTCTTGATGGTAGCCTTACAAGCCCTGACACTACTGGAATTCGCCTCACAACGTCAACTGAAGGCAAATCACAAAACCATTGCCGGATTGGTGCCCGGTAATCCCAAAATGAAAACCGACCATCCCTGTGCTGAACGTATCTAGGCGCAGTTTGAAGGCTTGCATTTATTCACGGAGACACATCTGAACGCTAGGCTCATCGAGTTGCTCACACCCGCCCAGTAACGCCTGTTGGCGCTACTGGACATCCCCGAAACCATTTATACCCTGAATTTCAGACAGCCCATTCAAAAATTCCGCGATGCACCGTTTGCCTAGCGAAAAGGACGTTCATACGCACCGGGTATCACAATTATTCTTCTGCCCAAATCAGTGTGTACAGGTGCTGTGAGTCAGAGATAACCTGGAATCCGTCAGGAAGCTGTAACACGTCAGCGAATAAAAAATACTCTGGGGTAGTAAGTAGTATATAGTCATAGGAACTTAGATCTAGGCTATCTGACAGCCAACTATCTGCTGATCCAATCGTGTAGTTTTCCTTAGTCGTGTCAGACCCAAAACAGGTATTAACCAACATGAACAATTCATTATCCTCTTGCACCATCAATACAGGTAATACACCTTCCGAAACGAACATGTGCATTTCATCATCAGGCTGTAATTCAGCCTCAAAAGCTATTAATGGGTAAAAACGCGCCTCTACCGACCGCTGTGCATCCTTATTGAGGATCTGGATGCCATTGTAGGCCAATGGATATGCGATCAAGCCCATCAAGCACACCAGCACAATAGCATTACTTATAGGATGACGAAGATTAAGAACCAGGAATACCAGAAGCAGCGAAAATAAAATGGGAGAGACGATCGTTTCAAGAAAGTCACTCATTAGCCAATTCCATCTTATCGTGAGGCGGATGATGATAAAACGCGCAAGAACCAAAATTATCATTCCAACCAGCAGCGAGAGGCCGAATATAAGCCAATCCTTCCTGTCCTTGTGAAGAGAAAAATCGACAAAATGCGCCGCGAAGGTGCAAACAATCGCCCATGCGGGGATAAAATACCGAGGTTCAACCCCCCAGGTACTACGAATCATCGTTAGCGTCAATAATACAATCAGCGACAATGGCACCGCCCACGCTAATAATATCGACAGTGGCAGCTTTCCCCGCAAAAAAACACCAGCGATAAGAAAAAGCATCACGGGGACTAAGATATCTTCAAATAAATATGTTTTATACCAATTACCTGGGTCAGTGTTATATGTTGTGGCTCCCATGAAAATATTTTGTAAATTTGCGAAATCAGAGGGTCGAAAGCCAAACAAAGGATTCTTCAGAATCAAAGCGTTCAAGATGATAAATACAATTACACCAATGAAGAGACCCGCCCCGAAGCGTAGGAGATTCTTTCCCAATAATGGAAATTTATACCTGCCACCTTCACCGATACCTAATCCTAACAGCAATATACCCGCCGAAAGGAAGCTCTCCTTTGTTTTAAACCCCAAAAGGAAGATAAAACCCAAAGCCACAATCAAATAGGGGTTTTGATGATTGCGGGCAGCCGAGGATAAGTAGACAGAAACAAAAATCATCAGCAGCAACATAACCGTAAAATCAATATAAGGCACGCCAATAAGCTGACCCCAATAATTTGCGCTAAAAAATATACCCAGTGCGATAAGACCGTTTAGGAAAGATGAATCAGATGTCAGCCTACGCGCATTCAGGTAGACAAGCAAACAAGTGATCCCAATCACTGTAGCCTCAAAGGCACGTACGCCCGTGAGTGGATTGGGGAACAAAAGCAGGAATAGCTGCTCCAAATATACATGTGTGTAGCGGTTTAGAATATAAGGATCACTAAAAGGGTTCAAACCAATGTTTATATAGAGCAGTTCATCGCTTCCCACAGGCCCAGCACCAAAGTAGAATAAAACCCACCATAAACCTAAAAATCCTACACCAATCAGTATCCATTCCACTTTGCGCATCGTTAATTTAGCTGGCATCATTTCCATATCTCCTTGGGCTAAGAAACTGTTTTACAACCAGCAAAATTTCCGGTCATCCTGGCAGGGTGCGATAGGCATTAACATTAAGTGATCGGTGAAATTGGTGCAATTTACTAATTATTATGGAATGGTTATACTTTTGGATCATTTTCTCTTCTTCGTCCAGGCTTTGCAAAGCGCTTTGACGTGTTTTTGAGGTTGGGTGGGTACGAAATTGAGCCAGATAAGAATTTAAGGGCCTGATAGGATAACGTTGGCAAATTCGCAGCCAATATTCATAATCCATCGTGTACACCAATGACTCGTTAAGCATTCCCACCTCGATTAAGGTCTCTTTTCTCATAAATACTGCCGGCTGTGAAAGAAAATTCACAATAAGTAACATGCGGTAGCTGCCAGTTTTCAGTAAGATATTCTTATAAAGAGTAACTCCCCGCATGATTTCCCGATCTTGCTGATTAATAATGCGGCATTTTCCTGCTAACCACTTTATTGCCGAGTGGGTTTCAAAATATCGACCAACGGTATGCAGAGCGCCTGGTTCATACAAGTCATCTGAGTTAATAAAGGCGATTACTTCTCCAGTGGCTAGGCTAAAGCCTTTATTAATTGCATGTGACTGTCCCCGATCGGGTTCGCTCACCCAACTGAGATGGCGAGAATATTTCTTTAAAACACTAATAGTTCCATCTGTGGACCCTCCATCCAAAACGATATACTCCAGGTTGGGATAATCTTGCGAGAGAACCGAGAGAATAGTTTTTTCTATAAAATTTTTTTGATTCAACGATGGGGTAATAATCGTTATACTTGGCAAGGACATGCAAATTAACCTTCTCGTATCATCTGAATGCCTTCCTCTGGGAGTATTACTTTCCTACTTAAAGAAAATTGGTGGGCCAATAATCCCAGCATAATTAAAAAGATACTGGTCATCAATAACAGAAGTGAAACAGTACTCAACCCTCGCTCCATTAGCAGGAATGGAATTGCCCAACCAATGCCCAAAATGGAAAGGAAAAACGCCACAGGCAGAAAGATTTTAAGTGGTTTGAACCAAATCATCAAATTAATGATTTCAAGCATGGTTTGAAGAGCGGTGATCGTACTAATCGTGCTTTTACCGCCCAGTCGTTTGTTAATTTGGATAGGGCATTCTATCACCCGTAGTTTCTGGCTCACATGAGCAATAGTTATTACATCGCTAAAAGCCATTGAATCAGGGCATAAGTGGAGGAGTTGTTTAACCACCCTGGTTTTATATAATTTGAATCCGGAGTTTAAATCTTGGATCGTTATGGAGTATAGAAATCTGGCGAACTTTCTGATAATGAGTTTACCAATTTTTCGAAACGCGTTCTCGCGTATCGAAAAATTTCTACAACCAATCACCATATCAGCATCTTGCGCAGTTATCTCTTCAAGCAAGAATGGAATATCGCTCATGGCATGCTGTCCATCAGCATCCATAGTGATCGTAAACTCACTGTTCGCATAAAATATTCCAGTTTTAAGTGCGCCACCATATCCACGGTTGATTTTATGCCGGATAGCTACTAGATTGGGCGAGCTGCTATACCGCCGAAGGACATGGAGAGTTTCATCTATAGAACAATCGTCAACGATGATCAATTGCCAACCAGACTGCTGGCATGTGGCAAGCCATGCTGGCAGCATGGCTTCAAGTGCTTCCGCTTCATTATAAGCTGGAATGACAATTGTTAATTCTGGTTCCATTTTGGTTCACACTCTGAAAAACTATGTAAAACTGGCAATTTTAGCTGATTATACCAGTGAACCAATTTGCACCTGCGACGCTACCTGAGGGAAAGGGATTGCAAGGCAGTTCCCGCTGCGCGTTCTAACAGCTCCCGGTAGCGATGATCTTGCCGCCTGGCCCGCGATATCCCCGTCGGCTCGGATACCTGGAAGCTTCGCATTGGCCGCCAAAGCTATGCCGAATTACGCAACGCCACCCAATCTTGCCGTAGCCTCAAGCGGACCCCCTGGATCGGCATCCACAACACTGCCAAGGCCATGCTCATCAGCGATACCCTCTCTCTGGCTTTCAATTTCATCCGTTTGATACGCGAGGCTTCTGCCGTTACAGCTTCACAACCGGCCCACGCTCCCTGGTCCCGAGTTCCCTGCTCCTTCATTACGTATTTATTACGGAATCCCCCGTCGAAACCAACTTGACAATAAAAAAGCGAGCCTTTTCGCTCGCTTCTCTTGAGGCGTCGAGGGGATTTGAACCCCTGATCAGGGTTTTGCAGACCCTTGCCTTGCCACTTGGCCACGACGCCATATTTTGTTATCCCAAAACCCTTATACCAGGATTTGGCAGCCTTCTTGTCATGATCCTGAATGAAATAGAGCGGGCGATGGGATTCGAACCCACGACCTTCTCCTTGGCAAGGAGACGTTCTACCAGCTGAACCACGCCCGCAGATACTGATCTGAACCGATCAGGAGTGCCGAGAGCCAGGATCGAACTGGCGACACCGCAATTTTCAGTCGCGTGCTCTACCAACTGAGCTATCTCGGCATTTTAAGATTGGTAAGTTTCGAAATGCCCGCTAATTTTACCTACATGCCTTACAGTTGTCAAGCGAAGTCATAAATTGATGCCTGAGCAGCACACAGGCATTTTCAGGCACCAAAATAACAACCATCACATTACAACTTATTAATCTATATTCATGGACATCAGGTGTACAATATTTTTGCGAGCATCTGGGTGCCCCCCTCACCCAGGTGTTCGCAATTTTTGTCTGCATCATTTGTGATATATATCATTAGCTTGACTGGACTATTCGTTAGGTCTATAATATTAGTACAACGCTCCGAAAAGGCAACTCATGTGAAAACCTGAGAAGCAGAGCCATACGTCTACAGCCATCCCCCTCATGGCTATGACTTATTATGGCCACCGATAATAGCAAACGAGCCGAAAGCCTCGGACGCAAAGCTATGGGTCTACAACCATCACTTCGATGGTCAAGATTGCCAGGCCGCCGAACAGGTAAAACCAGCGAAAGCTGGCGACGCAAAGTCATGGGTCTAAAGTTACTGTAGAATAATTGTAACCACGATTGCCAGACTACCGAAGAGCGTTGATATTAATTTAATCCTTTACTCCCCCCAGGCTGTACTGTGATCAATCGCCCGGAACGCCATCTACAGGTACACGATTAACACGATTAACCTGTGGCCGCAGCCTGCCTAACACCAGCTCCATCACCCGCAGTGCCCGCCAGAATGCCACCGCTGCCATGCCGTGCGCCAGCACGGCAAATAATGGCGGCGTCTCACCGGAGTAATACGTCCAGCATAGCCGCGTCGTCCCCCAGAGTTCTAGAAAATACCCTAGCGCGGAACCGGCAGCAAAGGTCAGCACCTCTAGCCGGTGGTTAGTAGGCGTCAGGATCAAAAAAGCCACCAGGAACAATGAAGCCAGGGTCAGCGATTTATCCAAGGTCGGCGTGACGAAGACCAGCATCAGCAGGAAGAAACCACCAAAAACAAGCAAGTATAGACGTTTGATTACCGGAACGGATGCTGGTAGGGTCAAGTCGAGCAGGCGCACCAGGCGGTCAATTGACAGGCTGGCGATCGGCCAGGCTGGAATGATCCACAAGGGTGGTCGCTCGGTTGTGTAATATGTCCACAGTGAGGTTTGCGTCCCCCACCCTTCGATCACCAACCCGCCCGCCATGCCTACCAGGACGATCTTCCAGTCCAGACGCAGATCTGCTCCTGCCATGATCAATACCGACATGAGTAAGAAGATACCCAGCAGCAGCCAGTCCAGGTACAGCCACCACGGCCCTTCCCAATCAATGTACGAAAGGTATTCCTCAGCCAACGGCCACCAGACATAACCCATCAGGAACAGCAACAACAGAAAACCGCTCATCAGCGCGTAACTGGCGCGCGTCCAGCGCAGCGCTGACCTGAACTGCTGGAATCTTGATGCGGGTGCCTCTTCCATATTTGGATTTTACTATATAAAAGAAGATATCCGTAAAAAAAAGTCCACACCTCCCTCTTCTGAGTATAATACCCATACCATGATCCCTCTCAAATTAACCCTCTCCGGTTTTCTTTCCTATCGTGACCGCGTCGAAATCGACTTCACCTCCTTTGATCTGGCATGCATCTCAGGTTCCAATGGTGCGGGCAAATCCTCCTTGCTGGACGCGATAACTTGGGTGCTCTTCGGACAGGCCCGCAAGCGGGACGACTCACTGATCAATCTGCAGTCCGATACTGCTGAGGTCAGTCTGACCTTCGCATACGAAGGCAATACCTATAAAGTGTTGCGTGCCCGCACGCGCGGCAAGACCAGTCTTCTGGAACTCCATATCCTGCAAGCCTCTGGTGGCTGGAAAGCCCTCAGCGAGCGTACTCAGTCCGAGACCCAATTAAAAATTGAAGAGACCCTCCGCCTGGATTACGACACCTTTGTCAACGCTGCTTTTTTCTTGCAGGGGAAAGCCGATCTTTTCACCACCGAAACCCCAACCCGCCGCAAGCAGATCCTCAGTAGTATCCTCGGTCTGGATATTTGGGAGGTCTACCGCGGGCGTGTCACAGATCGCCGCAGGCAGGTGGATGCAGAGATCGACCGTCTGGACGGCCGTTCCGCCGAGATCGACGCCGAGTTGACCGAAGAGACCGCCCGTCAGAAACGCCTGTCAGTCCTGCAGGCAGACCTGAAACGTCTGGGAGGTGCCCGGAAAGCCCAGGAAGTTGCACTGGAAGGTCTGCGCCGCCTGGCAGCCATACTGTCCGAACAAGCCCGCCTGGTTGAGTCCTACCAGCACCAGGCAGAAGTAGCCAAACAGCAACTGGATGAGTTGACAGGTCGCCGCCTCGCCCGTCAGGTCGAGCGTCAAACTTATGCTGAGCTCCTCAGCCGCGCCACCCAGATCGAAGACGCCTATCAGACTTGGCAGACGCAGCGTCTGGAGCTCTCACGCCTGGAAGAAATAGCAGGGCGCAACCGTGAGTTTGAGAATCGCCGTACTGAACCGTTATTGGAGATCGAAAGTGACCGCATCCGCCTGCTGCAGGAACAGCAGATGCTGTTATTGCAACAAACTACCAACGCCGAACAGCAGACCTCTTTACCCGCCCTGGAAGGAGAACTGGCTACCTGCTACCGGGTGCTCGCTGAAGCAGAAGCCCAACTCCTACAGCGCCAATCCCTGCAGGTTGATATGAACCTGGCCCGTCAGAACCAGGCCGATGCGCGTGCTGAAAATCCGCGCATGAAAGATGAGATGGATACCCTCAAATCCCGCATCGACCAGCTCTCCATCTCACCTCAGCTCCCAGGAGGGGAGCCTGGTGTGGTGGAGAACGCCATATGCCCTTTATGCGGCCAGCCCCTTACCCCTGCGGACCGGGAACGCCTGATCGCAGAGCTTACCCTCCAGGGTAAAGATCTGGGTGACCGCTACCGCCAGAATTTGGCTTTACTTAAAGAAGCGGACCAATTGGTTCAATCGCTGGACAACCAGATTTCCACACTGGCCTCCGCTGAGGCTAGCCGCCTGGCTCAAACGGAAGTACTTGCCCGCCTGCAGTCCCGCATTGAAGGCCTTCAATCCTCTGCGAAGGTTTGGCAGACAGGCGGCTCTCCCCGACTGACGGAAGTACAGAATATCCTGGCCGCGGATGCTTTCGCCCCTGAAGCACGCCAGCGCCTGGCTGAGGTTGATGCTGAATTGAAGGCACTGGGGTATGACGCCGCTGCTCACGACCTCGCTCGCCATCATGTCGTCGCAGGTCAGGCAGTCGAAAGCGAGTTCCGCAGCCTGGAGATTGCCCGAGCTGCCCTCGGTCCACTCGAACGTGAGTTAAGCGAGCTGGACCCCCAGATCGCCCGCCAGACCGAGCTCTTTGCTGAGTCGCAGCACGCGCACCAGGAGACCCTCGCAAAATGGCAGGCATCTCAGGCTGGTGCTCCAGATCTGGATGCTGCCGAATCTGCCCTGCTGGATATGCAAGAGCAGGAGAACCGTTTGCGTATGGAGGTCGGTGCTGCCCAACAAAAAGTGCTCGTATTGGATGATCTGCGCCTGCGCCGCCAGGAACTGAGCGCTCGCCGTGAGACCTTTGCCCAGCAAGTCACCCGTTTTCGCCAGCTGGACCGTGCCATGGGCAAGGACGGCGTCCCAGCCTTGCTTATCGAACAGGCATTGCCCCAGATCGAAGCCAAAGCTAATGATCTTTTAGAGCGTCTTTCCGGTGGGGTGATGTCAGTCCGCTTCCAGACCCAATCGCAATACAAAGATAAACACCGTGAGGATTTGCGGGAAACATTGGATATTCTCATCTCGGACAGTGCTGGTTCGCGCGACTATGAGCTGTACTCGGGTGGTGAGGCATTCCGGGTCAATTTTGCTATCCGCCTGGCGCTTTCGGAGGTACTGGCTCAGCGCGCCGGGGCACGCCTGCAAACTCTGGTAATTGATGAGGGCTTTGGCAGCCAGGATGCGCTTGGTCGCCAGCGGTTGGTGGAAGCTATCAATGCCGTACAAACCAACTTTGCCAAGATCCTGGTCATCACCCACATTGATGAGTTGAAGGATAGCTTCCCTTCCCGTATCGAGGTCGAAAAGAGCGACCGCGGCTCCACGGTACACGTGTTCTAATTCATGGATCCATCACTGCTGTTCTTCCTGATCATCTCTACCATCTCCATGCTCCTCGGTCTGACCACCACCTGGTTGATTCACAGCCAGGTGGGTATGCAGATTACCATCCGACCAGACACGCCCTTCCCGTCTGCCCACTCTCCCCTGATCTCCGTCATCGTTCCCGCCCGGAATGAGGCCAATAACATCCGTCGCTGCATCCAGGCGCTGCTTGTGCAAACTTATCCTGTATACGAGGTGATCGTTATTGACGACCACTCCTCCGATGAAACCCCCCACATCCTGGCGGAGCTCGCCCAGGTTGATCTCCGCATACGAGTCATCCACGGGACAGAGCTGCCTCCAGATTGGGCGGGTAAACCCCATGCTCTGGTGCAGGGTGTGGCTGCTGCCCGCGGTGAGTGGCTGTGCTTTATCGATGCAGACACCTTCGCTGCCCCTCAGCTTCTGGCAGCTGCCTATTCAGCCGCCATCCACCATAAAGCTGATTTATTCACTATCCTCACAGCCCAGGAGCTGGGTAGTTTTTGGGAGCGGGTCATACTGCCATTGGTTTTTACAGCCCTCTCATTCGGTTTTCCAGCTGAGCGGGTCAACAATCCATCTAAACCGGATGCCATCGCCAATGGTCAGTTCATTTTGATCCGCAATTCGATCTACCAGTCCATCGGTGGTCACACCACAGTTCGCACCCGCATTGATGAGGACAAAGCCCTGGCTGAGGCAGTCAAAGGTGCTGGGTATCGCCTGGTGATGGCCGATGGACGGGCTGTCGCCCGCACTCGCATGTACACCTCGCTGCCCGAGATCTGGCAGGGCTGGACCAAGAACATTTTTCTGGGCCTGCGCGACCGGCTCTGGCTACTACTCTTTGGCGCTATCGTCGGTCTGATCGCGGCCCTGGCGCTACCGCTCTGGCTTCTGGGCGGCCTGACCTGGCTGCTCCTGGGTGGTGGCTGGGTTGCTGGCTTGATCTCACTACAGGCGATGGTCCTGTGGCTCTATCTGTTCTGGTGGCGCATCCGAGCTTGTCGCGCTTTTCACATTCCCATCGCCTATTCCCTTACCCTGCCCATCGGAGCCGCCCTCTTCACCGCTATGATGTTCGCCTCCGCTTACAAGGTCCTCTCCGGACAGGGCGTGCGCTGGAAAGGCCGAACATATCAATAAATTTCCTTCCCATCATCTGGCTACCGCCTCTGCTCTTCTGGTTCCCACGCTCTGCTTAAGACCTCACACCAATTCCATCTACTCATATCTTGAATTGGAACAGGACGATCAGGGAAACCTGCCCGTC
>Ga0105106_10000139_pt1 | contig 46032 bp, 42 predicted proteins | sample PPLLaktember2015_5_FD_79109 | JGI IMG/M metagenome (GOLD analysis project Ga0105106, IMG submission 79109) | Freshwater sediment microbial communities from Prairie Pothole Lake near Jamestown, North Dakota, USA - PPLs Lake P8 Core (1) Depth... | ecosystem: Environmental > Aquatic > Freshwater >... | reverse complement strand
TCGGAGCTGATCACCAAGGTCTGGACGGCGCGGGCCGATCGCTATTCCGAGATGCGCACTGCCGAGACGGCGAAGATGCGCAAGGTCGAGATGTCGTATATCGGTGGCTAGGGCCGCCGTCGGGTGCGCGGCTCCTGCGGGTCGAGGTCTGGAGTCCAGCGACTGGCTCCGCATGCCTTCAAAGGTTACGCAATGACGATCGCCAGAACACTCGCTGCTGTCGCCTCCGACAGCGACTACGACCCGAACAGCATGCCGGTGGCCAGGGCGCACGCATACATCCGCGCCTTTCTGAGCCCTGTTACGACGGTCGAGCGCGTACAGGTCCGCTCCGCGCTCGGGCGTGTGCTCGCGCAGGACATCACCTCCGACATCGACGTCCCCGGCCAGGACAACTCGGCCATGGACGGTTACGCCATGCGTTTCGCCGATCTGAAAGCGGACGGTGAAACCGGGCTGCGGGTCGTGGGTAGCTCTTTCGCCGGCAAGCCCTACGAGGGCACGCTCGCTGCCGGCCAGGCCGTGCGCATCATGACCGGCGGCGTGGTCCCGCGGGCTGCCGACACGGTGGTGATGCAGGAGCGCGTGCGAGTCTCGGGCGACGAGGTTACGATCCCCGGTGGCCAACAGAAGGGACAGAACGTGCGCGCCGCCGGCTGCGACATCCGCAACGGCCAGGTCGTGTTCAGGCGCGGGCAGATGGTGCGGCCGGCAGAGCTCGGCATGATCGCTTCGCTGGGGATCGGCGAGGTGTCCGTGTATCGCCGGCTGCGGGTGGCGTTCTTCTCCACCGGCGATGAGCTGGTGCAGATCGGCCGGCCGCTGGGGCCCGGCCAGATCTACGACAGCAACCGCTACACGATCTACGGCATGCTCGCCCGGCTGGGTGCCGAGATCATCGACATGGGCGTGGTGCGCGACGATCCCGCCGCCATCGAGCAGGCCTTCTGCGAGGCAGCACGTGCGGCGGACGTGGTGATCACCAGCGGCGGCGTGTCGGTGGGCGACGCCGACTACGTCAAACAGATCCTCAGCCGCCTGGGCGAGGTGCTGTTCTGGAAGATCGCGATGAAGCCCGGGCGTCCGTTGGCCTATGGGCGCATCGGCAGCGCGCACTTCTTCGGCCTTCCCGGCAACCCGGTCTCGGCTATGGTGACGTTCTATCAGTTCGTGCGCGAGGCGCTGCTGGTCCTGATGGGGGTGCCCGAGCCTGCGCCGCTGCCGATCCTGAAAGCCCAGTGCACGACCGCAATCAAAAAAGCGCCGGGTCGTACCGAGTTCCAGCGCGGCATCCTGAGCCCCGGCGATGCCGGACAATGGACCGTGCGGGTCACGGGCGACCAGGGCTCCGCCGTTCTGTCTTCCATGAGCCAGGCCAACTGCTTCATTATCCTCCCCGACGACCAGGGCAACACTCCCGCGGGCGCAACGGTGGATGTGCAGTTGCTGGAAGGCCTCATCTGACCGCAGCGGACGTCAGCGGAGTCGTTCTCGCCGGCGGCCGCGGCCAGCGCCTGGGCGGTGTCGACAAGGGCTGGATCGATCTGGACGGACGCCCGCTGATCGCTCACGTGCTGGCGCGCTTCGCCCCGCAGGTGAGCGAGGTCATCATCAGCGCCAACCGCAATCTCGACCGCTACGCCGGCTTCGGGCATGCAGTCGTGACTGACGCCGTGGCAGGCTTCGCCGGGCCGCTGGCGGGCCTTCACGCTGCCCTGGAGCGGGCTCGATACGATCTCGTCTGCACCGTTCCGTGCGACAGTCCGCTCCTGCCGCTCGACTTGGTGGTGCGGCTGCGCACGGCCCTGGAACAGAGCGAAGCGGAACTGGCCGTGGCATGCGCTGCGGGCCGCCTCCATCCGGTGTTCCTGTTGTGCCGGCGTAGCCTGCGCGAGGACTTGGGCAGCCACCTGGCGGCGGGCGAACGCAAGGTCGAGGCGTGGCACCGGCACCTGCATCGCGTCGAGGTGAGCTTCGATGACACGCCCGAGGCGTTCCGCAACATCAACGCCCCCGAGGATCTCGCCGCGCTTCGACAGCGCTAGCCCGGATATTTCATCAGGACGCGGATTTCCGGGTCGTTCCGGGCGAGCCAGGTCGGGCTCGACCGTCGCAGCCAATAGATCATTCTATTGGCCAGACGGGCATGCCCGAGATGGCCGTCCAGAACGAGCCAGAAACCGCGTAACCCCGAAGCCAAAGTGTCCTGCGCAGCAATCATTTGGAAAGCGTTTGCTGGTGTGCATCTGCAGGCAATACGGGGGTGGCCTGGTGAAATATCCGGGCTAGTGCCTAAAGCCTACCACGGGGAACGCAGAGGACGCAGAGGAAAAAAGGAATGGTGACCGATAACGTGCGAGGTCAAGCAGGCCGATGTCCTCGGCGTCCTCTGCGTTCCTCGCTGTTGCTTCTCATCGCTTGCAGGATCACGACCCGGCAAGCGCTCCGCAGCGCCCTGTTCAGGCCGTGCCGACTCAGGGTTTAGGCGCGGGATCGACCACCTGGTAGAAAACCTCGTCCTGCCGGATCATGCCCAGCTCGCTGCGGGCGCGCTCCTCGATGGCATCGTAGCCGGTCTTGAGGTCGCGCACTTCGGCATCGAGCGCAGCATTGCGCGCGCGCAGCTCGTCGTTGCTCTTGCGCACCTGGGTCAGCTGCCGATCCAGTTCCCACACGCGCAGCCAGCCGCCCTTGCCGAACCAGAGCGGTGTCTGGATCGCCGCGACCAGGATCACCAGGACGACCGCCAGCAACCGCACGCCTACCCCTTGTTAGCCACAGAGGACACAGAACACACTGAGAAAGCCGGTGCGACACCAAGACCCGGCCAGCCGCATATGTAACAGTGGATCTCCCCCGTGGACGGGCAGCTCTTTGTGCGCTCTGTGGCCAGATGCGTTTCAGGCTAGCTGGTAGAAAGCGTCGCGCCCTGGATAGCTCGCGGTGTCTCCGAGATCCTCTTCGATGCGCAGCAGCTGGTTGTACTTCGCCAGCCGGTCCGAGCGGGACAGCGACCCGGTCTTGATCTGCATAGCATTGGTGGCCACGGCGATGTCGGCGATGATCGTGTCTTCGGTTTCGCCGGAACGGTGCGACACCACCGCGGTGTAGTTCGCGCGCTTCGCCATCTCGATGGCGGCGAAGGTTTCCGACAGCGTGCCGATCTGGTTGATCTTGATCAGGATGGAGTTGGCGATGCCGCGGCGGATGCCCTCGGCCAGGATGCGCGTGTTGGTGACGAACAGGTCGTCGCCCACCAGCTGGAGGGTATCGCCGAGCCGGTCGGTCAGGATCTCCCAGCCATCCCAGTCGCCCTCCGCCATCCCGTCCTCGATGCTGACGATCGGGTACTTGTCGACCCAGGCGGCAAGGTAGTCGGCAAACTGCGCTGCGCTGAGCTTGAGGCCCTCGGACTCGATGTGATACTGCCCTTCCCGGAAGAACTCCGAGCTGGCGCAATCGAGCCCGATAGCGACCTGCCGGCCGGCCTCGTAGCCGGCTTTGTCGATGGCCTCCACGATGAGCTGCAAGGCAGCTTCGTTACCCGACAGGTTGGGCGCGAAGCCGCCCTCGTCGCCCACGGTGGTGGGCATACCCTTGGCGTTGATGAGCTTCTTGAGCGCGTGAAAGATCTCGGCGCCACAGCGAAGCGCCTCCCGGAAGCTGTCTACGCCCACGGGGATCACCATGAACTCCTGCAGATCCAGGCTGTTGTTGGCGTGGGCGCCGCCGTTGATCACGTTCATCATCGGCACGGGCAGTTGCATGCGCCCCGCTCCGCCGAGATAGCGGTATAGGGGGAGGCCCGATTCCTCTGCAGCGGCCTTCGCTACGGCCAGGGAGACCGCCAGCAGGGCGTTGGCGCCCAGCCGCTCCTTGTTCTCCGTCCCGTCGAGCTCGATCAGGGTCTGGTCGATCAGAGGCTGCTCGACCGCATCCAGGCCGATAATCGCCTCGCAGATCTCGGTGTTGACGTTCTCCACCGCCCGCAGCACCCCCTTGCCCAGATAGCGCAGGGGATCGCCGTCGCGCAGCTCGACAGCCTCCCGGCTGCCGGTGGAGGCACCGGATGGCACGGCAGCGCGGCCCATGATGCCGGATTCCAGCAGCACGTCCGCCTCGACGGTCGGATTACCGCGCGAGTCGAGAATCTCTCGTGCCACCACGTCAACGATTGAGCTCATTCCCTAGTCCCCATTTTCGTTCTTTCGACACTTGCCAGAAAGATCTGGCACGGCGAAGGACGCGAAGGCACCTGGAGAAACGCAACGGTCAACGCCAGAGATCGGTCCTGCATAGCTTGATTTCCTTTCCGGTCCTTCCCGTAGCTTCGCGTCTTTGCGGTTAACGGCTTTGAACAGCCGTTTCGGCGAAGCCGCGCCGCTTGACCAGCGCGTCGATCTCCTTGAGCGTTGTCAGGAGCTCGCGCATGTGCTTCAAGGGCCAGGCGTTTGGACCGTCCGAGAGGGCCTTTTCGGGATTTGGATGCGTCTCCATGAAGATCCCTGCGACACCGCTGGCTACCGCCGCCCGCGCCAGCACCGGGACGAACTCCCGCTGCCCCCCACTGGCCGTACCCTGCCCGCCCGGCAACTGCACCGAGTGGGTGGCGTCGAACACCACCGGACACCCCGTCTCGCGCATGACCATCAACGCCCGCATGTCCGACACGAGGTTGTTGTAGCCGAACGACACACCGCGCTCGCACACCATGATGTTGTCCCGGCCACTCGCCGCCTTGGCCTTGTCCACCACGTTCTTCATGTCCCATGGCGCCAGGAACTGCCCTTTCTTGATGTTCACGGGCTTGCCGGCGGAGGCCGCCGCGTGGATGAAATCGGTCTGGCGGCACAAGAACGCAGGCGTCTGCAGCACGTCCACCACAGCTGCGACCTCCGGGATCTCCTGCTCGGTGTGAACGTCAGTGAGGATCGGCACGCCGAAGGTCTTGCGCACATCGGCCAGGATCTCCAGGCCCTTGTCCATGCCCAGACCGCGGAAGGACTTGTCGGAGCTGCGGTTGGCCTTGTCATAGGACGACTTGAAGATGAATGGGATCGCGAGCTCGTCGCAGATGCGCTTCAACTCACCGGCCGTGTCCGTCTGCAGGGCGCGCGACTCGACCACGCAGGGACCCGCAATGAGAAACAGCGGCTGGTCCAGGCCGGCTTCGAAGTGGCAGAGCTTCATGCTAAGCCGCAGAGGCTCGCTCGAGCGCGGGTGTCCCTTGCTCCGAAGACGAGACACCCCCGGGGTTGGCCATGGCAGCCCGTATGAAGGCCGAGAACAGCGGATGGCCGTTGCGTGGCGTGGAGGTGAACTCGGGGTGGAACTGGCAAGCAATGAACCACGGGTGGTCGGGCAGCTCGATCATCTCCGTCAGGTCCTCGGTGGCAGAGATCCCCGACACGCGCAGCCCGGAGTTCATCAGCTGCGGGATATAGCGGTTGTTGACCTCGTAGCGGTGCCGGTGCCGCTCGACGACCTTCTCCTGCCCGTAGATCTGGCGCGCCAGACTGCCGGGCAGCAGCGCGCATTCCTGCCCACCCAGGCGCATCGTGCCGCCCAAGTCCGATCGGTCGCTGCGCACTTCGAGCCGTCCGTCGCGTCCATGCCATTCATGGATCAGCGCGATCACTGGATGCGGGGTGTTGGGGTCGAATTCGGTACTGTGCGCGCCTTCCAGACCGGCGCGGTGTCGTGCATATTCCACCACCGCTAGTTGCAGACCCAGGCAGATCCCGAGGTAGGGGACCTTGTTCTCGCGTGCATAGCGGATCGCGGCGATCTTGCCCTCGACCCCGCGCTTGCCGAACCCGCCGGGGACCAGCACCGCATCCTTGTCTCGCAGACAGTCCACTCCATTCTGCTCGATGCTTTCCGAGTCGATGTATTGGATGCCGATGCGCGCCTGGTTGTGGATGCCGGCGTGGGTGAGAGCTTCGGACAAGGACTTGTAGGACTCGGTGAGATCCACGTACTTGCCCACCAGGGCGATGTTTACCTCGGTGCGCGGGTGCTCCAGGGCGTACACCAGCTCTTCCCACTGGCTGAGGTTGGCCGCTGGCGCCTGCACCTCCAGCTTGCGGCAGACGATTTCGTCCAGGCCCTGGGCATGCAACAGGCCGGGGATCTTGTAAATACAGTCCACGTCCACCGCCGAGATCACTGCGCGCTCCTCGACGTTGGTGAAGAGCGCAATCTTGCGCTTTTCCTCGTCGGGGATCTCGCGGTCGGCGCGGCACAGGAGGATGTCAGGCTGGATGCCGATCTCGCGCAGCTCCTTCACCGAGTGCTGAGTCGGCTTGGTCTTGATCTCTCCGGCCGACGGGATGTAGGGGACCAGGGTGAGGTGGATGAAGCAGGTGTTGTTGCGCCCCAGCTGCAGGCTCATCTGGCGGATGGCTTCCAGGAACGGCAGCGACTCGATGTCGCCCACCGTGCCGCCGATCTCCACGATCGCGACATCCGCGTCCCCCGCGCCCATGCGCACGTAGTGCTTGATCTCGTCGGTGATGTGCGGGATGACCTGCACCGTACCGCCGAGGTAGTCCCCGCGCCGCTCCTTGCGGATGACGCTCTCGTAGATCTGTCCGGTGGTGAAGTTGTTGCGCTTCGTCATCCGCACGTTGACGAAACGCTCATAGTGCCCCAGGTCGAGGTCGGTTTCGGCGCCGTCTTCGGTGACGAAGACCTCACCGTGCTGGAACGGGCTCATCGTACCCGGATCCACGTTGATGTAGGGGTCGAGCTTGAGGAGGGTAAGCTTGATGCCCCGGGACTCGAGGATGGCGCCCAGGGAAGCGGCGGCGATGCCTTTGCCGAGGGAGGAAACTACTCCACCGGTGACAAAGACGAATTTGGTCATGCCCGCCCTTCGGCTAGTTCGTAGCGCGGATGATAACACAGCTTCCCATGCATTCTGCGCTGCGCCTCAGGCGTGCCCACCGACCCGCGCCTCGCGCGCGAGGAACAGCCAGGTCTCGACCACCGTGTCGGGGTTGAGCGAGATGGTGTCGATGCCCTCCTCCACCAGCCATTTCGCCAGGTCGGGGTGATCGGACGGCCCCTGTCCGCAGATGCCGACGTACTTGTTCGCCTTCCGGCAGGCCTGGATCGCCATGTGCAGCATGGCCTTGACCGCCGGGTCACGTTCGTCGAACGCGCCCGCCACGATGCCCGAGTCGCGGTCCACCCCCAGGGTGAGCTGGGTCATGTCGTTCGAGCCGATGGAAAAGCCGTCGAAGTGCTGCAGGAACTGCTCGGCGAGCAGCGCGTTGGAGGGGATCTCGCACATCATGATCACGCGCAGCCCGTTGACGCCACGCCTCAGCCCGTGCTCGGCGAGCAGCTCCACCACCTGCTTTGCTTCGGATACGGTCCGCACGAACGGTACCATGATCTCCACATTCGTCAGCCCCATGTCATCGCGCACGCGCTTGAGCGCCCGGCATTCGAGCTCGAAGCACTCCTTGAAGCTGGGGTCGATGAAGCGCGAGGCGCCCCGGAAGCCCAGCATCGGGTTCTCCTCGTGCGGCTCATAGCGCTGCCCGCCCAGGAGGCTGGAGTACTCGTTGGACTTGAAGTCGGACAGCCGCACGATCACTGGCTTGGGTGCGAACGCCGCGCCGAGCGTGGCGATACCCTCGGTGAGCTTCTCCACGTAGAAGTCTTTGGGACTCGGATAACCGGCTGCGCGGGCTTCGACCTCACGCCGCAGGTCGGGGGGTATGTTGGGATACGACAGCACTGCCTGGGGGTGGATGCCGATCATGCGGGCGATGATGAACTCCAGCCGCGCCAGCCCCACGCCGGCGTTGGGCAATCGCTGGAAATCGAAAGCGAGCTCCGGGTTGCCGACGTTCATGCTGATTTTGACCGGCGGCTTGGGCATCGCGTCGAGGGACAGGTCGACGACCTCGAATTCCAGTTTGCCTTCATAGACGTAGCCGGTGTCGCCTTCGGCGCAGGACACGGTGACCGCTTCACCCTCGCGCAGCTTCTTCGTTCCATCGGTGGTCCCCACGACGGCCGGGATGCCGAGTTCCCGCGCGATGATCGCGGCGTGGCAGGTACGCCCGCCGCGGTTGGTGACGATGGCAGAAGCCCGCTTCATGACCGGCTCCCAATCCGGGTCGGTCATGTCGGTCACCAGCACGTCGCCGGGCTCGACCCGCGCCATCTCGGAGGCATCGACCACCAGGCGCACCGGCCCCAGCCCGACGCGGTTGCCGATCGCGCGGCCCGAGACCAGGACCTCGGAACGCTGCTTGAGGCGGAAGCGCTGCTGGGTGTCGTGCTTGACGTTGGCTTTCACCGTTTCCGGCCGCGCCTGCAGGATGTAGATCCTGCCGTCGTCCCCGTCGCGGCCCCACTCGATGTCCATCGGGCGGCCGTAGTGCTTCTCGATGATGACGGCGTAACGGGCCAGCTCCTCGACCTCGGCATCGGTGATCGAAAAGCGCCGTCTCTCAGCTTCGGGTACCTCCAGAGTGCGAGTCGAGCGGCCGGCCTCGCGCCGCTCGGAGAACACCATTCTGATCATCTTGGAACCGAGTGAGCGGCGCAGGATGGCGGGCCGATCCGCCTGCAGTGCCGGCTTGTAGACGTAAAACTCGTCCGGGTTGACGGCACCCTGCACAACTGTCTCGCCCAGTCCATAGGACGACGTGATGAACACGACCTGGTCGAAGCCAGACTCGGTGTCCAGGGAAAACATCACGCCGCTTGCAGCGAGGTCGCTGCGCACCATGCGCTGCACGCCGGCCGACAGCGCCACGTCGGCGTGGGTGAAGCCTTTGTGGACCCGGTACGAGATGGCACGGTCGTTGTACAGGGAAGCGAAAACGTGCCTCACCGCAGCCAGCAGGTTGTCGATGCCATGGATGTTCAGGAAGGTCTCCTGCTGCCCGGCGAAGGAGGCGTCCGGTAGGTCCTCCGCAGTGGCCGAGGAGCGCACGGCGAAGGACGGATCGCCGCCCAGTCCCCGGCAGAGCTCCTCGAAAGCGCGCCCGATCTCGGTCTCGAGGCGCGCCGGCAGGGGTGCCTGCACGATCCAGTCGCGGATCTCGGCGCCGGCCGCCACCAGCGCCTTGACATCGTCCACATCGAGGGCCTTGAGGCGTTCGTCGATGCGGCGCGTCAAACCGCTCTCGGCCAGGAAATCCCGGTACGCTGCAGCGGTCGTGGCAAAACCACCCGGCACACGCACGCCGAGATGCTCCAGCTGCGTGATCATCTCGCCCAGGGAAGCGTTCTTGCCCCCTACCTGCCCGACATCCTGCATGCGCAACTGGTCAAAGGGCAGGACGTACGCTTCGCCGCTCATCGTTCTGTCTCGCGTCTGGTTTAACATGTGTCGTTCTGGCCTGGATGCGTGGTATTTTACCGGCGCCACTATTGCTTTGCACCAAAAAACCTGACCACTGAGTGCTTTGCAGAGATCACATGCCTACACGGCGCAGCGCGTTCTTCATCTCCGACCGCACGGGGATTACGGCCGAGATGCTCGGCCACAGCCTGCTAACCCAGTTCGAGCAGGTCGAGTTCAGCGAAACCACCCTTCCGTTCATCGATAGTCCGGAGAAGGCAGAGGCCGCCGTGGAAGAAATCAACGCAGCCGGCATGCGGGACGGGGTGCGGCCCCTGGTCTTCAGCACGCTGGTTGACCCGGACATCAGCGTCGTCGTGGCCAGTGCCCATGCGCTGGTGCTCGACTGCTTCCAGATCTTCATTGCCCCCATGGAGGCCGAGCTCGGCATGCGCTCGTCGCACGCCGTCGGCCGGTCGCACAGCGTGGCCGACAGCTCGGGCTACTTCCGGCGGATCGACGCGGTGAACTATGCGCTGTCCTACGACGACGGCCAGTCCACGAAGGAACTGGAAAACGCGGACGTGATCCTGGTCGGCGTATCTCGCAGCGGCAAGACACCGACCTGCCTGTACCTCGCCCTGCAGTACGGTGTGCGGGCCGCGAACTACCCGCTGATTCCGGAGGACTTCGGCGCCATGAAGCTGCCTGGTGCCTTGAACCGGCTGCGCCGCAAGCTGTTCGGACTCACGATCCTGCCAGACCGCCTTCACCAGATCCGCAGCGAGCGGCGTCCGGGTAGCCAGTACGCCTCACTGCCCAACTGCGTGGCCGAAGTGCGGGAAGCCGAGGCCCTCATGCGCAATGAAGCCATTCCCTATCTGGACACCACCAGCCGCTCGATCGAAGAGCTGGCCTCGACGATCATGCATCAGGCCAGCCTGCAGCGGCATCTGTACTGAGTTTTCGGTCAACCTCTCACCACGAAGACACGAAGGCACGAAGAAAATCATGAAGAGAATCTGAGAGTGCCATGTGCGGTGGATCTTGAGGCCCACTTCAGCATCCCGCTAGTCGATTCTCTGCGTGGGTGGTCCCGGCGGGTTGATGCGCATCGACCCTGTCTTTGCTTTTCTTCGTGTCTTCGTGGTGAGAGATCCAGGTCTACCAGTCAGTTAGCTCAGAAGCCGGCCGGCGGTGCCCACGGCCACGGTGAGGATCCCGAGCGTCAGGTTCAGCGCCACCAGCTTGCGGATCTGACCGAGAGCCGCTCCAGCCGCCTTCCAGTCCTTCTGCTCGACGAAGCGTGTCAGGCGCCGGTACGGAGAGAAGTAGACGTGCCCGAAGATCAGCATCATGACGATGCCCAGGCCGAACATCAGGTGAACGTGCAATGCCAGCGCAGCGAAGCCGCCGAGCAGAGCAATCATCCACAGCCCGCTTGCCAGCAACCCGGCCACTGACACCCAAACCCACAGGAAAAAGCGTCGGAAGGTCTCCTGCCACAGCGGCAGCCGCTGCGGTGGTTCGAGCAGACTCGCCGCTGCCGGACGCAGCGCCACGTAGGCGAAGAACATGCCGCCGACCCAGATCAGCGCTCCGAGGACGTGCACGAATCTCGCGATGTCCATAGGTCAACACCTCAACGCAAAGGCGCAAAGAACGCAAAGGAAAACCTGAATAGAGAAGAGGACTGCAAAGCCAGTTGCCCCTCGATTCAACTGCACAGACACGCGCAGGCTCGTATGTCGACAGTTTGCGATCGCCTCATGCGTGTCGCCATCTTATCTCTCGATCCTTTTCTTTGCGTCCTTTGCGTTCTTTGCGCCTTTGCGTTGAGAGTTTCACCCTAGAACAGAGGGGGTTGCACCAGCAGTAAGCGCACCGGCGCGAAGCTGCGCCGATGGAACTCCGACACCCCGTGCCGGCGCAGCGCGTCGAGATGCTCGCGCGTCCCGTACCCCTTGTGCCGGTCGAAGCCATACTCGGGCCGGCGCGCGTGCAGGTCCAGCATGGCCGCGTCTCGCGCGCACTTGGCCAGGATCGATGCGGCAGAGATCGCTTTCACCTTCGCATCGCCCTTCACCACTGCGCGGGTAGGCCAACGCGACGGTGGGCAATGCAACCCGTCGACCAACACTTCCTCCGGCTGCGTGCTCAGCTGCTCCAGCGCCCGGCGCATGGCAAGCAACGAGGCCTGCAGGATGTTCAGGTTGTCGATCTCCTCGACTGTGGCACTCGCGACCGCCCAGGCGCGCGCATTGCCGCAGATGACCTCGGCGAGCGCCGCGCGCCGCTCAGGAGAGAGCTGCTTGGAGTCGGCCAGCCCGCGAACCGGACGCGCCGGGTCCAGCACCACGCAGGCGGCGAACACTTCCCCAGCCAGAGGACCGCGGCCGGCCTCATCCACTCCGCAGATCAGCGCCCCGCCCGGCATGGTCCAGACTACGTCCCGGCGGCGCTGGCCGCCGCCGGCGGCACCAGCCGGCCTGTTCGGTCCGAGCGGGTGAGCAGAGGGACAATCGCCTCGACCACCTTCTGACGCGTGTTCTGGCGAAGCGAACGATGCAGATCCTGGAAGACCCGCTCCTGGGCCTGACGCGCGACCTTGTCGCCGAGCTGATTGATCACCGCCTGGGCCAGGTTCTCCGCGGTGGCGTCCTCCTGAAGGATCTCGGGCACCACAAACCGTCCGGCGAGGATGTTCGGCAGCGACACGTAGGGCAGCTCGTAGCCGCGACGCTTGAGCAGTGCGAAGGTCATCGGCGACAACCTGGAGGTCACAACCATCGGCCGCTTCAGCAGCGCTGCCTCGAGGCTGGCTGTGCCGGAGGCGAGCAGCACCGAATCGGCTGCCGTCATGGCCATATGGGCATGACCGAACAGGATGGTAAGCGGAAGCTCCTGCGCTTCCAGCTGATATAGCCGCTGCTCGAACAACGAGCGCGTCGGACGGCTCTGCAGCGGCACCAGAAAGTGCACGTTGCGAACCTGCCGGTGGATGAGCTGGGCGGTGCGGATGAACAGCTCGCCCATGTGGTCCACCTCGCTCACCCGGCTGCCGGGCAGCAACGCGACCACGGTCTGTGCGCTGGACAGCCGGAACTGCTCTCGCGCAGCCTGCCGGTCAGGCAGCTCAGGGAGCAAATCGGCCAGCGGATGCCCGACGAAGCTGACGGCCACACCAGCCTGCTCCAGCAACGGGACCTCGAAGGGAAAAAGGGAGAGCACGCGATCCACTGCGCGCCGCAACTGATGCACCCTGTGGCTGCGCCAGGCCCAGACCTGCGGGGCGACATACTGCACCGTACGCACGCCATTCCCGCGCAGCTTCTCTTCGAGGCCGAGGTTAAAGTCCGGCGCATCCACGCCCACAAACAGATCCGGCGGCTCGTCGAGCAGTCGGCGCACCAGCTCGCGCCGCACACGCAGGATTTCCGGCAAGTGCCGCAGCACCTCGACGTAGCCGCGTACTGCAAGCGTCTCGGCCGGATACCAGGACTCGAGGCCGGCAGCCTGCATCTTCGGGCCGCCGATTCCGACGAACTGCGCACCCGGTAGCGCCTCGGACAAGGCCTCGACGAGGTGCGCGCCCAGCGTGTCGCCGGATGCCTCGCCGGCGACCATGGCAATCCGCACCGGGGCGTCGGCACTCACTGTCCAGGCCCTTTCATTCCTGCGCTACCGGATGATGCCGCGGGTGGTGGTGGCCAAGAACTCCGCCAGCAGCTGCACTTCGGGCGACTCCTTGGCCTGCTCGGCGATGAGCCGGCGCGCCTCGTCGAAGGATAGCCCGGAACGATACAGCGTCTTGTAGGCGCGCCGCAGAGCGTCCAGGGCCTGCGGCGTGAAGCCGCGGCGCTTCAGTCCTTCGCTGTTGAGGCCATAGGGTTGCGCCGAGTTCCCACCCGCCATCACGTAGGGCGGCACGTCCCGCAGCACGACCGAGCCGCCGGCGGTGAAAGCGTGCGCACCGATGTGGCAGAACTGGTGGACCAGGGTAGCGCCGCCCAGGATGGCGAAGTCCCCGATCAGGACGTGGCCGGCGAGCTGGACACTGTTGGCCAGAACTGTGTTGTTGCCGATCTGAGAATCGTGGGCCACGTGCGTGTAGGCCATCACCCAGTTGTCGTTGCCCAAACGGGTGATGCCGACGTCGTATGCAGTCCCCACGTTGAAGGTGCAGCACTCGCGGATGGTGTTGTTGTCGCCGATCTCCAGGCGCGTGGGCTCGCCCCCGTATTTCTTGTCCTGCGGCACGTCGCCCAGCGAGGCGAACTGGAACACCCGGTTATTGCGGCCGATGCGAGTGTGGCCGGTGATCACTACGTGCGGGCCGATGCGCGTCCCCGGTCCGATCTCGACGTGCTCGCCGATGACGCTGTAGGGTCCGACCTCGACGTCGCCGGCGAGGCGGGCGCCGGCGCTGACGATGGCGGTTGGATGGATCACCGTCGCGCTACGCGTCGTCCGCGGCCCTGATGGTGCACAGCAGCTCGGCCGCCGTTACGACGACGTCGCCGACCCGCGCCAGCGCGGTGAACTTGCCGATACCGCGCACCGTACGTAGCATGGTGACATCCAGGACCAGTTGATCGCCAGGGATCACCGGTTTCTTGAACCGCGCGTTGTCGATCCCGACGAAGTAGTAGAGCAGGTTGTCCGAGCGGCTCAAATTGAGCGTCTTGTAAGACAGGATGGCGGCAGCCTGGGCCATTGCCTCCAGGATCATGACACCGGGCATGATGGGCTTCTCGGGGAAGTGACCCTGAAAGAACGGCTCGTTGATGGCGACGTTCTTGATGGCGACGATGCTCTTCCCCGGCTCGAGCTCCAGGACCCGGTCGATCAGCAAGAACGGATAGCGGTGCGGCAGGTATTGCAGGATCTCCTTGATTTCCATGCACGTCACGAGCGATTCCTCTCCATGTCCGCCAAGCGCTTCTCCAGCTCCCGGACCCGTGTCGCAAGCGCGTCGAGATGGCGGATGTGGGAAGCATTGCGCAGCCAGTCGTCGTGCGCCGAGATCGGGTACACCGCTGTATAGGTCCCCTGCTTTCTGATCGGCTTGGGTACGCCGGTGGCAGCGGAGATCTCGACATGGTCTGCGATGTCGAGGTGGCCTCCGATCATGGCGCTGCCGCCAATGCGGCAGTAGCGGCCGATGCGCGTGCTGCCCGCGATTCCGACGCACCCGGCGATGGCGGTGTGGGCGCCGATACGGCAGTTATGGCCAACCTGGATCTGGTTGTCCAGCTTCACTCCCTCTTCGATCACGGTGTCGTCCAGTGCACCACGGTCGATCGTCGTATTGGCTCCAACCTCCACGTCGTCGCCGATCAGCACGCGGCCGATCTGGGGAATCTTGCACCAGCGCCCGGCATCCCATGCGATGCCAAAGCCGTCTGCGCCGATAACCGCCCCGGCGTGGAGGATAACACGGTCGCCTATGACACAATCATGATAGACCACCACATTCGCATACAGCCGGCAGTCCACGCCGAGGCTCGCGTTCTCGCCCAGACTGCAACCGGCGTCGAGCGCGCTGCGGGCACCGACGACGGCACCGGGACCGATCACCACGAACGGCCCGATCGATGCAGTGGGGTCGACCCGCGCCGTAGCGTGGATCGCGGCACTGGGATGGACGCTGGCGACTGTCGGCTGCGGCGGGTTGAGGAAGGCCGACAGCCGCGCGAAGTAGGCATAAGGGTCGTCGCAGACGATGCGCGGACGGCTCGTGAGCTCGGCGGCCTCGCGGCTGATGATAACGGCCCCGGCGCTGGTCTGTTCGAGCTGTCGCCGGTAGCGGGGGTTGTTGAAAAACGAGATCTGGTCGGCCCGGGCTCCCTCCAGGGTCGCCACCTGGACGATGCGCACGCTTGCGTCTCCTAGCACCTCCCCGCCGAAGCGGGCCACGATCTCGTTCAGTGTGTACATGCCTGCCACACCGGTCCCGCGAGGCACGCCGCCCTGCCCAAAACCCCCGCCTGCCGGGGCGCCAAAGGTGACCGGGCCCGCTACTTGTCGGCCAGCGCCTTCAGGACCTTGTCGGTGATGTCGATACGCGGGCTGCGAAAGGCGGCCACCGCGTCGGTCAGGATGAGATCGTACTTCTCGCCCTCGCCGATCTGCTGGATGACCCGGTTCGCCCGCTCCAGCAACTGCGCAGTCTCCTCGTTGCGCCGCAGGTTCAGATCTTCACGAAACTCGCGTTGCATGCGCTGCAGATCCCGATTGATCCGCGCCAGGTCGGCCTCCTTGTTGCGCCGGTCGCTTTCGGCCATCGTCACGCCGTCCTTCTCGAGCTGCGTCTGCAGGTCCTTGCCTTGCTTTGCCATCTTCTGCAACTCCTGGTCGCGCGGCGCGAATTCCTTCTCCAGCTTTTTCAAGGCGCGGACGGCCGGCGCAGCTTCACGCAGCAGCCGGTCCATGTTCACGAACCCGATCTTGACGTCGTTGGCCTGGGCCTGACCCAGGCTGGCGGCGCACAGCAGTGCGGCTCCGACAAAGCAGCGTAGCCAGTTCAAAGTACCGTCTCCTCCTAGCAGGGCGTTGACTGGCGCTCGCCAGCGCTCTCGGCAAGCGGCCCGACCGATGTGCGACAGCGCCCGCTCACACGCCCGACGACTCTGGGCGCCGGGGCGAAGCCTGTTCAACACCTGCGATTATAGTCCGGATGCGGCCCACGGTCCTCAGAACGTAGTGCCCAGCGAGAACTGGAATGGCTGGGTCTTGTCCTCGGGCTTCTTGTTGAGGGCATAGCCGTAGCTGATCTTCAGAGGGCCGACAGGCGAGAACCAGGCCAGCGCCAAACCGACCGAGCTGCGGAACCCGTCCGTATTGATCGTGTCCTCACCAAGCGCACCGGCATCCACGAACACCGACAGCCGCACCGACTTGTCCTTCTCCAGCCCCGGGAAGGGGAAGTAGAACTCGGCATTGCCTACCGCGAGCACGTTGCCGCCCAGCGCGTCGCCGTTCTCGTCCCTCGGCCCGATGGACGCGGTCTCGTAGCCGCGCACCGAGCCGATGCCGCCGAGGAAGAAGTTCTTGTAGAAGGGCAGCGGCTTGTCGTTGTAGCCATTGGCGTAGCCGGCGCGCCCGCTCAGCTGGAGCACATACTCGATCCCAAACGGGTAGTACCACTGGATTTCGTACTGAGTGCGGTAGTAGCGCAGCTCGGCGGGCGGAATCGCGACCTCGAGGTTGACCCGCTGGAGCGTGCCGCGTCTGGTGAAGATCACGCTGTCGCGCCGGTCGCGCGTCCAGCCCGCGGTGAGCGGGAGCGACGTGTTGGTGTTGCCGAAGGCGTCGACGAAGTCGATGTAGCGCTGCGGGCTGTCCGAGAACACGTCGATCTCGGTCTGCTCGGCGGCCAACCCGTAATTGATCGTGTCGGTCTCGTTGATGGGGACCAGGAAGCGCAGGCCGGCGCCGAGCGTGGACGTCTTGTAGCGCGATACCTCCAGAGACGTGGAGTCGACGTTGCGCCTGTACAGGTCCACCCCCAGCCCGAGGCCGTCGTCGGTGAAGTACGGATTGGTGAAAGACAGCGCGTAGACGGTGTTCACGTCGCCGGTGTTCACCTGCAGCGAAAGCGCGTTGCCGGTGCCGAACAGGTTGTTCTGCGCCACCGAGCCGCTGAGGATGACGCCCTCGGAGGTCGAGAACCCGACCCCGAACAGCAGGTTGCCGGTGGGACGCTCGACCACGTTCACGTTGATGTCGACCTGATCTCCAACGCCGGGGACGTTCACTGTGTCCACACTGACCTCGGAAAAGAAGCCGAGCTTGTCGATGCGCTGCTTGGAGCGCTGCAGCTTCTCGGCGGAGTAGTAGCTGCCTTCGAGCTGGCGCATCTCGCGGCGAATCACTTGGTCGCGCGTGGTGACGTTGCCACCGATGTTGATACGCCGCACGTACACGCGCCGGCCGGGGTCGACATAGAGCGTGAATGCGACCTCGCCCTTTTCGCGGTCCGCCTCGGGCACCGGGTTCACGTTGGCGAAGGCATAGCCGTCGTTGCCCAGTCGGTCCACCATCAGCTTGGTAGACTCCGTCAGCTTCTCGCGCGAGAAGACATCGCCCTTCCTGAGCTTGAGCAGCTTGCGCAGCTCCGCCTCCGCTACGACCAGGTTCCCCGCGAAGCGGATGTCCGACACCTTGTACTTGCGACCCTCGGTCAGATTGACGGTGAGATAGATGTCCTTCTTGTCCGGCGAGATGGACACCTGGGTGGAGTCGATGGTGAACTCCAGATAGCCCTGGTTCAGATAGTACGAGCGCAGCGTCTCCAGATCCGCCTCCAGCTTCTGCTTGGAGTACTGGTCGTTCTTGCTGTACCAGGTCAGCCAGCCGGGCGTGCGCAGCACGAACTGGTCGCGCAGGCGCGATTCCTTGATGGCCTTGTTGCCGACGAAGTTGATCTGGCGGATCTTGGCCACCACCCCTTCCGCGATGGTGAACTGGATCGCCACCCGGTTGCGCTCGAGCGGGGTGACGGTGGTCTCGACGCGGGCGGCGTACTTGCCGCGCCCGAGATACTGACTCTTCAGTTCCTGCTCGGCGCGCTCCAGCAGGCTGCGGTCGAAGATGCGTCCCTCGGACAGCCCGACGTCTTTGAGCGCGTTGCGCAGGACTTCGTTGTTGAAGTCCTTGTTGCCGGAAAAGCTGATCTGGGCGATGGCGGGCCGCTCCTGCACGGTCACCACCAGCACGCCGCCGTCGGCCTCCAGCGTCACGTCCTTGAAGAAGCCAGTCGCGTACAGCGAGCGGATGGCCACCGCTGCCTTGTCTTCGGTCATCGTGTCGCCGACGCGGACCGGGAGGTAGCTGAAGATGGTGCCGGCTTCAGTGCGCTGGATGCCTTCGACCCGGATGTCCTTGACTTCGAAGGGATCGAAGGCGGAGGCGGTGAGACTGGTGAACCCCGATAGCAATAAGAACAGCCGTGACAGCTTCATTCGCCGGGGTTGTTGTCAGCCGCCGACCAGGCGGTGGATGTCGTTGTAGATTGCGAAGGCCATCAGGGTGAACAGGACGACCATTCCGATCCGCTGACCGATCTCCAGAGCACGCTCGGAGACAGGTCGTCCCTTAATGATTTCAACGAAATAATACATCAAGTGGCCGCCATCGAGCACCGGAACCGGCAGCAGGTTGAGCACACCCAGGCTGATGCTGATGAGCGCGATGAAGCGGACATAGAACAGCAGCCCCATTTGAGCGGACTGCCCGGCGTAGTCCGCGATCGTGATCGGCCCGCTCAGGTTCTTGAGCGAGACTTCGCCGACGATCATCTTGCCCAGCATCTGCAGGCTGAGCACGGAGATATCCCAGGTCTTGATGGCGGCCTGGCTCAGCGCGGCCAGCGCACTGTAGCGCACCTGCACCATCTGCTTCTGCAGGAGCGCGACATCGCGCGCTACGCCGATGCGCCCGACGATGCTCCCGCCCTCTTCTACCGCATCCGGCGTGACGGGAAGCTGTAGCGTCTCGCCGCCCCGGCGCAGCGTGAGCAGGAGGCGGGTCCCCGCGCTCGGCTGCACCGCGGCAACCAACTCCTCCCAGCTCGTGATCGGGTTGCCGTCCACCGCCAGAACTTCATCGCCAGGCTGCAAGCCGGCGCGCGCGCCAGCCTTGTCGGGCTGCACCTCTCCGATCAGTGCGGGGGAAAAACGGGTCAGACCGATCTTGGACAGAAAGTCGCTGTCCAGATCCGCAGCGGTGAGTCCCGAGAGATCGACCCGGCGGAACGCGATCTCGCCTTTCTCGTTCTCCAGCTCGACGGTCACGCTGCTGCCCTTCTCGACGGCGCGCTGCAGGAGCACCCAGCGTACGTCCTCCCACGTGGCCACTGGCTGGTCGCCGATGCGCAGGATCGTCTCTCCGGACGCGATCCCGGCCTGGGCGGCGGGCGTGGCCGGAAGCGGCGGGCCCAGCACCGGCTTGACGCCCGGGACCCCGTAGACGAAGACACCCCAGTACACCACGATGGCCAGCAGGAAATTTGCGATCGGGCCCGCAGCGACGATGGCAATGCGTCGATGGACCGACTTGCGGTTGAAGGCGCGGTGCCGCTCGTGCGCTGCGACCTCGCCTTCGCGCTCGTCCAGCATCTTGACGTAGCCGCCGAGCGGGAATGCAGCGACCACCCATTCGGTGTGGTCGGCCCCGAGGCGCCTCGACCACAGGGGTGCGCCAAAGCCCACCGAGAAGCGCAGCACCTTCACGCCGCATAGCCGGGCCACCCAGAAGTGCCCGAGCTCGTGGATGACGATGAGGGTACCCAGCGCGACCAGGAACGCTATCAGGGTGACAAGCAGGCTCATACCAGTTTCTCCGGGTGTTGCTCGGCGCGGGCCGCGGCTGCGAGCCGCATGCGCGCCACCTCGCGCGCGACGCAGTCAGCCTGCAGGACTTCTTCAAGGCACTCCACCGGATGGCTGCCCACCCGCTCCAGGACGTCCTCGATCAGCGCGGGGATGCGGTCGAAGGGCAGTGCACCGCGCAGAAAGCTTTCGACCGCGATTTCGTTGGCCGCGTTCAGCACCACCGGTGCACTGCCGCCGGCGCGCAGCGCCCGGTAGGCGAGTGCCAGGCACGGGAAGCGCTGGAGATTCGGCCGCTCGAACGCGAGCGCGCGCAGGGAGAAGAAGTCCAGGCGGGCGGAGCCGGATTCGATCCGTTCGGGGTAGCCCAGTGCGTGGGCGATTGGCGTGCGCATGTCGGGGTTGCCCAGCTGGGCGATGACCGAGCCGTCCACGTACTCGACCATCGAATGGATCACGCTCTGCGGGTGGACCACGACCTCGATCTGCTCGGCCCGGGCGCCGAACAGCCAGTGCGCCTCGATGACCTCCAGGCCCTTGTTCATCATAGTTGCCGAGTCGACCGAGATCTTCCGGCCCATCACCCAGTTCGGGTGCGCGCAGGCCTGCTCCGGAGTCACGCCGGCCAGCTGGTCGACAGGGGCCGTGCGGAACGGTCCACCGGATGCGGTGAGCAGGATGCGGCGCACGCCGGCACGCTCGAGCGCACCCGCGGCACGAGCGGGAAGGCACTGGAGGATGGCGTTGTGCTCGCTGTCGATGGGCAGCAGCTCGGCCGCGCAGTCGCGCACGGCATCCAGGAACAGCGGGCCCGCCATCACCAGCGCTTCCTTGTTCGCAAGCAGCACGCGCTTGCCCGCGCGCGCCGCAGCCAGAGTTGGCTCCAGCCCGGCGGCCCCGACGATGGCGGCCATCACTGTGTCGATCTCGGGCAGCGTGGCGACGGTCTGCAGCGCTTGCGCGCCTGACAGGACTCGGGTCTCAAGGCCCTTCGCGCGCACTTGCTGCTCGAGAAGCTCTGCACTCGCCGCGTCCACCATGACGGCATAGCGCGGCGCGAAGCGGACGCAGTGCTCGAACATGCGTTCGGTCTGACTGTGGGCCGCGAGCGCGGTCACTCGGAACCGGTCCGGATGCCGCGCCACCACGTCCAGCGTGCTCGCGCCGATGGACCCGGTCGCCCCGAGGATAGTGAGTCGGCGTGGCGGCATGGCGCTAGCCTGGACAATTCATGAGGGACTCGGGATGATGGCGAGTCGGGTTCCGAGCCAGTTGCGGCTCGACCGGCGCAGCCGACAGATCACTCCATCGGCAAGACAGGCATGCCGCAAATGGCCGGAGATCGGCCGCCAGCGCCCGAGTAGCCCGGCACCGCACGACGTGCCCAGCTCGCATCGTGCATAGACCTCGGGATCAGGCGCACTTGCTCCCTCCAGGGGCATCTTCATGAATTATCCAGGCTGGGACCAGTACACAGGATAGGCGAAGTATAGGGCCACCAGCGGCAGGGTGGAGGTCAGCGCATCGACGCGGTCCAGCAGGCCGCCGTGGCCCGGCAGCAGGTTGCCGCTGTCTTTCAGCTCAGCGAGCCGCTTCATCCAGGACTCGAACAGATCACCCACGATGGCGACTGCCGTCAGCAGCACGACCAGCACCAGCCCTGCGGGGAACTGCCGGGACAATGCCGGCAGCAGCCAGACGAGCGCGCCCCAGTACAGTATGACGGCCCCCACGGCACCGGCCACTCCCTCCCAGGTCTTCCCCGGGCTGATCCGGGGGGCGAGCTTGTGCCGGCCCAGCGCACGCCCGGTGAAGTAGGCCGCGATGTCGGCCGTCCAGACCACCCCCATCGCAGCGAGCATCCGGCCTGGCGTCAGCTGCAGCCAGGTCAGCGCGTACCAGAAGGGCAGCAGCACCAGCGTGCCCGCCACTGCAAGCAGGAGCGGATCGCGTACCGGCCAGCGGAAGTACAGCCAGGCAGGCACGATCACCAGCCAGAACACCACGGCGAGCCCGAACAGCAACTTCCCGGGCGCTGAGTAGATGAAGGCCTGGCCGGGACGCAGCAAATGGTGCTCGACCGCCAGGATCGCAACGGCGCCCGCCACGGTGAGCGCCGGGTACAACCAGCCCATCAGCGCGGCATAGCCGGCCAGCCGGCTCCACTCGCGTGCAGCCACGGCGAGAACTGCGCAGGTCAGCACCCCCCAGTACAGGTTCGGCAGCAGGAACAGCGCGGCCAGGAACAGTGGCAGCAGCACTGCCACAGTCAGGATCCGCTGCTTGAGCATGTCCCGGTGCGGTTCCCGCCGGCTCAGCCCGGCTCCGGACGGCGCCCGGCAGGGGCCGCCGGTGCCGGCCGCTGCTGCGTGACCTGCTCGCTGGTGCGGCCGAAGCGTCGCTCGCGGGCGCCGTAGGAAGCGAGCGCCTCGCCAAAGGCCGCCTCCTCGAAGTCGGGCCAGAGGGTGTCGGTGAAGTACAGCTCGGTGTAGGCGAGATGCCAGAGACAGAAGTTGCTCACCCGCTTTTCGCCGCCGGTACGGATGAAGAGGTCCGGCTCAGGGGCGAACGCCAGCGCCAGGTACGGCGCGAGGTGCGCTTCATTGAAGCCACCCACGTGCCCCGGATGCTCCTTGAACAGGCGGTTGACCGCCTGCATGATGTCCCAACGCCCGCCGTAGTTGGCCGCGACTGTGACGGTGAGGCGGGTGTTTGCCGCCGTCAGCGTCTCGGCCTCGTGGATGAGCGACACCAGGCGCGGTTCGAAGCTCGTGAGGTCCCCGACCACTCTGAGCCGGATGTTGTTCTGGTGCAGCTTCGTTACCTCACTCTCCAGGGCGCGCCTGAACAGCTGCATCAGAAACGAGACCTCATCGGCCGGGCGGCGCCAGTTTTCGCTGCTGAAAGCGAACAGAGTGAGGTACTCGACACCGGTTTCGATACAGCAGCGGGTGATGCGGCGCACGGTTTCCAGCCCGCGGCGGTGGCCGGCTACCCGCGGCAGCAGCCGCTTCTTTGCCCAGCGGCCGTTGCCGTCCATGATGATGGCGATGTGGCGGGGCACCGCGTCGGTGCGCGGGATCCCGATAGTGCTGCTTTCGAACGGTATCACAACGATTGGCGGGCCCCGATTACACGGCCATCAGATCCGCTTCCTTGGCGTGCAACAGCTTGTCGACCTCCGCCACGTAACGGTCAGTGAGCTTCTGGATCTCCTCTTCGCCACGCCGCTCGTCGTCCTCCGAGATCTTCTTCTCCTTCAGCAGTTCCTTGAGGTGCGCGTTGGCGTCGCGCCGGATGTTGCGTACCGCCACGCGGGCGTTCTCCGCCTCGTGCTTGACCACCTTGATCAGGTCACGGCGGCGCTCCTCGGTCAGCGCGGGCATCGGCACCCGCACCAGCTCTCCGACGGTGGCCGGGTTCAGGCCGAGATCGGAGTCGCGAATGGCCTTCTCGATCGCGTTCGCCATCTTCTTCTCCCAGGGCGCCACGCCGATGGTGCGGGCGTCCAGCAGGGTGAGATTGGCCACCTGGTTGATCGGTGTAGGCGTGCCGTAGTAGTCGACCGTGATGTGATCGAGCAGGCCGGTATGGGCCCGGCCCGTGCGCACCTTGCCCAGGTCCGCCTTGAGCGCCTCGATGGACTTCTGCATCTTCTGCTCGGCTGATTTCTTGACGTCGGCAATCATGTTCGCTCCTTTACCAGGCTTTTCGGAGATGCCGTTACGCTGCACCCCGCTGGCCGCACCCGGGGATGCGCAACCGCTCGCTCCATCCTACCCCGCACCGGCCGGCCCGCCTGCCTGCCGCCACGGTGCCCAAATCACGCCGCCTCGCCGCCCGGCAATCAGGCCTCACCCTGGTTGTGCACCAGCGTCCCTTCGTCCCCGCCGAGGACCAGGCGCTTCAGCGCCCCGGGCTTGAAGATGCTGAAAACGCTAATCGGCAGCTTCTGGTCCCGGCACAGGGTCAGTGCGGTGGCGTCCATGACTTTGAGGTTCTTGACGATGGCTTCGTCGAAGCTCAGATACTTGTAGCGCATGGCATCGGGGTGGGTCTTGGGATCGTCCGTGTACACCCCGTCGACCTTGGTGGCCTTCAGCACGATGTCCACGTTCATCTCCATGCCGCGCAGCGCCGCAGCGGTGTCGGTGGTGAAGAAGGGGTTGCCGGTGCCGGCGGCGAAGATCACCACCTTGCCCTCCTCCAGGTAGCGGATGGCCTTGCCGCGGATGTAGGGCTCGGCGACCTGCTCGATGTTCAGCGCCGACTGCACCCGGCTGGCCACCCCGATCTGCCGGAAGGCGTCCTGCAGGGCCAGGGCATTCATGACCGTAGCCAGCATGCCCATGTAGTCGGCGGTGGCGCGGTCCATCCCCGCCGCCCCCAGCGCCACGCCGCGGAAGATGTTGCCGCCGCCGATTACGATCCCGATCTCCACGCCCATACGCACGACTTCCGCGACCTCTGCGACGATGCGCTCGAGCGTTGCCCGGTCGATGCCGTAGGGGCTCTCCCCCATCAGCGCCTCTCCCGAGAGCTTGAGCAGGATGCGCTTGTAGGCGGGTTTGTCGTTCATCGACGCGGGCACGTTTCGGGCGTTACGGCTGCGCAGCCTGGGCAGCCTGCGCCGCCACCTCGGCCGCGAAGTCGGACTGCTTCTTCTCGATCCCTTCGCCGACCACGTAGAGGACGAAGCGGGCCACCGACGCGGCTTTGGACTTGAGCAGTTGCTCGACCGTGATCTTGTCGTCCTTCACGAAGGGCTGCCCCAGGAGGGTGACCTCCTTCAGGAACTTCTGCACGCTGCCTTCCACCATCTTCTCGATGATGTTGGCAGGCTTACCCGACTCGGCCGCCTTCTGCTGGGCGATGTCCCGCTCGCGCTGGATGAGCTCGCCGGACACCTCGTTCTTGGACAGCGCGACCGGCTTGCTGGCCGCGATGTGCATGGACAGGTCCTTAGCCAGCGCTTCGTCGCCGCCGCTCACGTCCACCAGCACGCCGATCTTGGCGCCGCCGTGCACATAGCTCGCCAGCCGCCCGCTGGCCTGCAGGCGTGCAAACCGCCGGATCGACATGTTCTCGCCGATCTTGCCCACCAATGCGGTGCGGACCTGGTCGACGGTCGATCCGCCCAGCGGCAGCGCGGAAAGGGCCGCGACATCGGCGGGCGCATTCCTGACCACCAGCTCCGCCAAGTTGCGGGCGAAGGCAGTGAAGTCTTCGTTTTTCGCCACGAAGTCGGTCTCGCAGTTGACCTCGACGATCGCGCCCAGCTTCGAGTCGGGCGCGATGAAAACGCTCACCACTCCCTCGGCAGCGATGCGGCTGGCGGCTTTGGAAGCCTTGTTGCCCAGGCGCACGCGCAGGATCTCCTCGGCCTTGGCCATGTCGCCATTGGCCTCGGACAGCGCCTTCTTGCACTCCATCATGGGAGCGTCCGTCTTCTCGCGGAGCTCCTTGACCATGCTTGCGGTAACTTCTGCCATATGCTGCTCCCGGTCCTGCAGCCGACCTCGCTGCGAAGCGATCTCTAGAGCCGTCGTGCCGGGCCGTGCACCCGGTCCACGCCTGCACAGATCAAAAAAAGGGGGCGCTACAACGCCCCCGGTCGTGTTCTCTCGAGGGCGGATTACTGCGCAGCCGCTTCCTCGCTGCCCTCCACTTCCACGAACTCGTCGGTCACGATCTCCTTGACGATCTGGCTGCGTCCTTCCAGGATCTCGTCCGCGATGCCGCGGGCATACAGCCGCACGGCCCGGCTCGAGTCGTCGTTGCCTGGAATCACGTAGCTGATCCCGTCCGGCGAGTTGTTGGTATCGACCACGCCGATGATCGGGATGCCCAGCTTGGTCGCCTCGGCCACCGCGATCTTCTGATAGCCCGTGTCGATAATGAACAGGGCGTCGGGCAGGCCGTTCATGTCCTTGATCCCGCCCAGGCTGCGCTCCAGCTTGGCCAGCTCGCGCTGGATGACCAACGCCTCTTTCTTGGACAGCCGCTCCAAGGTGCCGTCCTGGGCCATCTGGTCCATGTCCTTCAGGCGCTTGATCGACTGCTTGACCGTCTTGTAGTTGGTCAGCATCCCGCCCAGCCAGCGGTAATCGACAAAGGGCGCACCGCAGCGGGTCGCCTCTTCGCGGACGATGTCGCGGGCCTGGCGCTTGGTGCCCACAAACAGGATCGTGCCCTTGTTCGCGGCAAGCTGGCGCACGAACTTCAATGCCTCGTTGTACTGCTCGAGCGTGCGCTCCAGGTTGACGATGTGGATCTTGTTGCGCTGGCCGACGATGAACGGCGCCATCTTCGGATTCCAGTAGCGGGTCTGGTGGCCGAAGTGGACTCCGGCTTCCAGCATTTCTCGCATGGTCACTGCCATTGACTTGCATCTCCGGTTAAGGTTGAGCCTCCATCCGCCTTCGACCAGCCGCCCTGTCATCGAGACGGGACGGCCGGCACCTTAACTGCGACCCGCCTGCGGCGGGCACCCTTAACGTCTGGCGCGGATGTGTGTAGTTTCGCCCAGCGGGATCAGGCGAAAGCCAGCCGGACCGGGCGAATCCGGCATTCTATCAGGTAGATGCAGCCCGGCTCAAGGCCGCGCTCGTAGCTTGCCGGGTACGCTTGACAGCTCGCGCTGGCGCCGGGTCTCATATAAGCACAGCGCCGCAGCCACGGAGACATTCAGGCTCTCCACCTGGCCGAACATCGGGATGCGAACCAGTGTGTCGCAATGCTCCCGGGTCAGGCGCCGCAGCCCGGCCCCCTCGGCTCCCAGCGCCCAAGCAACCGGACCGTCGAGCCTGACGCCGAGCAGGCTTTCCGCCCCCTCGCCGGCGGCCCCCAACACCCAGATGCCGGCGGCCCTCAGCGCTTCGATCGTGCGGGCGAGGTTGGTCACCGGGATCAGCGGGACACTCTCCGCGGCGCCGCTGGCCACCTTGGCGACCACCGGCGTCAGGCCTGCGGAACGGTCCTTCGGGACCACCACGGCATGCACCCCCATGGCGTCGGCCACCCGCAAGCATGCCCCGAGGTTATGGGGATCGGTCACCCCATCGAGCAGCAGCAGGAAGGCGGGCTCGGACAGCCCCTGGAGCAGGTCGTGGAGGTCGGCAGGTCGCGCGGCCGCTTCGACGCGTGCCACGACACCCTGATGGCGGGCATCGCCGGCGAGGCCCGCCAGGCGCGTGTCGTCGACGGCAACGACGCGCACGCCGCAGGAATCCGCCAAGGCTGTGAGATCGCGCAGGCGCGGGTCGCGACGCCGGGCGTCGACGTAGATCTCGCGCACGCTGTCGGGCTGGTGGCGCAGCCTTGCGGTCACCGCGTGAAACCCCACCAGCAGGCGTTCCTCGCTTGCCATGCGTAGATTCAGGACTGAACCACAGAGGCACAGAGGCACAGAGAAACTGAAGAGCTACGCCACTGGGCAAGTGCGGTGGCGTGTATCCGCAGGGTTGTCACGGCCTGGAGCAGATTTCTCTGTGCCTCTGTGGCGGGTCTGGGTTCTAGTGCTTCTTGGCCTTAGGCCCCGACGCTTCATCGGCGAGGACGAAGTCGAGCCGGGTGGTCTCGAGATCGGCCCGCACCAGCCGCACACGCACCCGGTCACCCAGACGGAAGCGCCGGCCGCTGCGCTCGCCCAGCAGTTGGTGGCGGGCGGCGTCGAACTGGTAGTAATCATTACCCAGCTCCGAGACGTGCACCATCCCTTCGACGTACACCTCGTCCAGCGCCACGAAGATGCCGAAGGCGGCCACGCCGCTGATAGTGGCACTGAACTCCTCGCCTACCCGCCCGCGCATGTAGTAACACTTGAGCCACGCCTCCACGTCGCGAGTGGCTTCATCGGCGCGGCGCTCAGTCTGCGAGCTGTGCTCGCCCAGCTGCGCCCAGCCGCCGGGATCGTACGTCTCCCCTGCCAGCACTGCGTTGATCGCCCGGTGCACGAGCAGATCGGGGTAGCGCCGGATGGGCGAGGTGAAGTGCGTGTAGGCCTCGTAGGCCAGTCCGAAGTGGCCGACGTTCTCCGGGCTGTACACGGCCTGCTGCAGCGAGCGCAGCAGCACGGTCTGCAGCAGCTGGTAGTCTGGGCGGCCACGGATGGTCTCCAGCAGCCTGGCGTAGTCCTTGGCCCGGGGCTCGTCGCCACCGCCCAGGTGCAGGCCGAACTCACGCAGAAACTCGCGCAGATCGGCAAGCTTCTCAGGCGTCGGGCCTTCATGGATACGATACAGCGCCGGGTGCTCATTGGCCTGTAGAACCGCCGAGGCGCACACGTTGGCCGCCAGCATGCACTCCTCGATGAGACGGTGCGCGTCATTGCGTTCCACCGGGTGGATCGCGGTGATCTTGCCTTGGTCGTCGAACTCCATGCGTGTCTCGACCGTCTCGAAGTCGATGGCGCCGCGCTGCCCGCGGGCTTTGGCCAGCACCTGATAGAGCCGGTGCAGGTCCTGCAGATGAGGCAGCAGTCGCGCGGGAACCGCCTCGTGCCTCCCGGCGAGCGCGTCCGCCACTGCGGTGTAGGTCAGGCGCGCGTGGGAATGCATCACCGCCGGATAGAACCGGTAGTCCTTGATCTCGCCGCGCGGGCTGACCACCAGCTCGCAGGTCATGCACAGCCGGTCCACCTCCGGATTCAGCGAACACAGGCCGTTGGACAGTTCCTCCGGGAGCATGGGGATCACGCGCCGCGGAAAATACACCGAGTTGCCGCGCGTCCATGCCTCCAGGTCGAGCGCATCGCCGTGGCGCACGTAGTAGCTCACATCGGCGATCGCCACCCAAAGCCGGAAGCCCTTGCCTTCGGTCCGGCAGAAGACCGCATCGTCGAAGTCCTTGGCGGTCTCCCCGTCGATGGTCACCAGCGGCAGCCCGCGCAGGTCCTCGCGGCCCGCGAGATCGGTCTCGCGCACTGTCTTCGGCAGCTTGCGGGCCAGCGCTTGCGCGGTTTCGGGAAACTCGTGGGGAAGGTCGTGCTTGCGCAGCGCGATCTCGATCTCCATGCCGGGGTCGGCGTAGTTGCCGAGCACCTCGACGATGCGGCCCAGCGGCTTGATGTGCCGGTCGGGCTGCTGGATGATCTCGGCCACCACCACCTGCCCGGGCTGAGCGCCCGCGAGCGCTTCGCGCGGCACCAGCACGTCCTGGCTGATGCGCTTGTCCTCCGCGACGACGAAGCAGATGCCGTGCTCCTCCACGAGGCGCCCGACGATGCGCCGGTTGGCGCGCTCCAGCACTTCCACCACTGCGCCTTCCGCGCGGCCGCGCCGCCCGGTGCCGGATTGGCGCGCCATCACGCGGTCGCCGTGCAGGACCTTGGACATCTCCCAGGAGCTCAAGTACAGATCCGCCCCGCCCTCGTCCGGAATCACGAAGCCGTAGCCATCCGGATGCCCCTGCACGCGTCCGCGCACCAGCCCCAGCTTGTTGACCATGCAGATCGCACCACGGCGATTGAGCATGATCTGCCCGTCGCGCTCCATGGCGTTGAGGCGGCGCGCAAACGTCTCCTCCTCGTCCGCGTCGATGTCGAGCAGCTCCACCAGCCGCTCCGGAGGCACCGGCACGCCTTCCTGCTCGAGGGTGTGCAGGATCCACTCACGGCTCGGCAAAGGATGCGGATAGCGCGTGCGTTCGCGATCGAGATAGGGATCGGACAGCCGCAGGCTGGTCTGGTCACGATCCTTGGATGAGCTGGCTGCGCGTGGACGGCGCGTCATGCGACTGGGGGTCTGGTGTTGTGTCGGTTTGACAAGGCCTGGATTTCCATTAAAATTCACGCCCGTTGTGCCGAGATGGCGGAATTGGTAGACGCACTAGGTTCAGGTCCTAGCGCCCGCAAGGGTGTGGAGGTTCGAGTCCTCTTCTCGGCACCAAGTGCGCAATGAAGGCGCGGATTCAAAAAAAGAAAAACGCAGTCACGACAAGATGGGCGCTGAAACCGCGAAGTCAATACAGACAAGACCAAGAAACAAGAAGAATAAACGTCGCATTAAGTAAACCGCCCGACCAGGCGGTTTTGTTTTTTCCGATTTCCCGCCATGCTCAGCTGCACCCACTTGCCAGGTACGCCGCGCCAGGGGGGCAGGAGAGGGCCAGGGGTAGTCAAAGTGCTTCGTGGTGTGCTTCACGCCTTGAATGGGTGGCGCAGCACGATGGTGTCCTCGCGCTCCGCGCCGGTGGAGATCATGTCCACCGGCACACCGCACACCTCGGCAAGCCGGGTAAGGTACGCGCGTGCCTGCTTCGGGAGATCCTCATAGCGGCGCAGCCCCAGCGTGGTCTGCGTCCAGCCTGGGATCTCCTCGTAGATCGGCTCGCACTCTGCCAGTTCTTCGGCCCCCACCGGCAGGATATCGCGCACCTTGCCGCTGACGCGGTAGCCCACTCCGATCTGCAGCACCTCCATGCCGTCGAGCACATCCAGTTTCGTGACGCACAGCCCCGACACGCCGTTGATCTGGATCGAGCGCTTGAGCGCGGCCGCGTCGAACCAGCCGCAGCGGCGTGGCCGTCCGGTCGTCGCACCGAATTCGTTGCCACGTGTTGCGATCAGGCGCCCGATGTCGTCGTCGAGCTCGGTCGGGAACGGACCCGACCCCACGCGCGTGGTGTAGGCCTTCGTGATCCCCAGCACGTAGTGCAGCGCGCTCGGCCCCACCCCGCTGCCCGCCGCGGCGGCACCGGCTACGCAATTGCTCGACGTCACGAACGGATAGGTGCCGTGGTCCACGTCGAGCAGCGTGCCCTGCGCGCCCTCGAACAGCAGGTTGTCGCCGGCGCGCTGCGCTTCGAACAGCAGCCGCGGCACGTCGCCGACCATGGGCTTGATGCGATCGGCCAGCGCCAGAGTCCGCTCGAGCGTTTCCTGGAAGTCCACCGTGTCGGCGCCGAAATACTGCCGCAGCACGAAGTTGTGATAGTCGAGCACTTCGCCCAGCTTGGCGGCGAAGCGTTCGCGGTGGAACAGGTCCTGGACGCGGATCGCCCGCCGCGCCACCTTGTCCTCGTAGGCGGGCCCGATACCCCGGCCGGTGGTACCGATCTTTCCAGCGCCCTTGGCGGCTTCGCGCGCGAGATCGAGCGCTGCGTGGTAGGGCAGGATCAGCGGGCACGCCTCGCTGAGCGTCAACCTTCCCGCCACATGCACGCCGGCGCGCTCCAGCGTGTCGCATTCCTTCAACAGCGCCTCGGGCGACACCACCACTCCGTTGCCGATGAAGCATGCGACATCCGCGCGCAGGATGCCCGACGGGATCAGATGCAGCACCGTCTTGTTGCCGCCGATGACCAGCGTGTGGCCGGCGTTGTGTCCGCCCTGGAAGCGCACCACCGCCTGGGCATGGTCGGTGAGCCAGTCGACGATCTTGCCTTTCCCCTCGTCGCCCCACTGGGTGCCGACGACTACTACGTTGCGTCCCATCCGTTCTCCGCCTTGGTTCGTTGCGCAGCCTGCGGGCTAGCCCGAAGTCACCTGCCACGTGCCGTCGCGCTCGACCAGCGCCCGGGTACAACTGAGCTCCGCGCGCGTATCCGCGTGGCCGGGCAGGTCGACGATGACGATCTCGCCCTGCGCGCGCAGCTCGTCGATGCGCGCGCGCAGCGCAGGGTCCGAGGGCCGGTAGGGAGCCAGAATTCCGCTCGCTTCGGGGATCGGTGCGCTCAGTCCCATCAGCTCGCGCAGATCCATGGTGAAGCCGGTCGCCGGCCGTGCGCGCCCAAACGCCTGTCCGACCTCGTCGTAGCGCCCGCCACGTGCGATCGCATTGGGCCGCCCACGGGTGTAGGCGGAGAACACTACGCCACTGTGATAGTGGTAGCCGCGCAACTCGGCCAGGTCGAAGCAGTGCACCTGCACGACGTTGCGCAGGTCCTGCGCAATCCGCTCCATTTGGTCCAGCGCCGTGGCAACTTCCGGGTACGGCGGCAGCCGCCGTCGCGCGGTAGCGAGCACCTGTGCGCCGCCGTACAGCTCCGGCAGCAGCAGCAGAGCCTGCCTGAGCTCGTCCGGTAGTCCGCCGAGCAGCTCGCGCAGGCTGGGCAGATCCTTGGTCTGCAACACCTGGAACAGGTCCGACTCCAGCTCTCCGGCGACCTGGAAGCGCCTCATCAGGCAGCGGAACACGCCCACATGCCCGAGGTCGACATGCAGCTCCGCAACGCCTGCCACACGCAAGGCGTCGACCATGAGCGCCTGGATCTCCACGTCGCTCTCCACGCCCGCGTGCCCGTATAGTTCGGCTCCAATCTGCAGCGGCTCGCGCGTATGCATCACGCCGGAGGGCAAGGCGTGCAGCACGCTGCCGGCATAGCACAGGCGTGCGATGCCCTGGCGATTGAGCAGGTGGGCGTCTATGCGTGCAACCTGCGGCGTGATGTCCGCCCGCAGGCCCAGCAGCCGGCCGGACAGCTGATCGACCAGCTTGAATGTCTTCAGATCGAGGTCGTGGCCCGTGCCGGTAAGCAGCGACTCGAGATACTCGAGCAGCGGCGGCATCACCAGCTCGTAGCCATGGGCGCGGAACAGATCCAGGATGCGTCGGCGCAGGGCTTCCACCCGCCGGGCTTCGGCGGGCAGAAGGTCTTCGATCGATTCGGGGAGAAGCCAGCGGCGCATAGGCGCAATGGTGCCAGATTCGCGGGACCGGCCGGTTGCGGTATCACCCGATCCGGGTCAGCAGCAAGAACAGCAGGCCGACGAGCATCGAGGTCAGCCCGATGAAGCGGATCTGGCCGTCACTCAACTCCATGATGCGGCGGAAGGTGTCGCGCCAGACCCCCGGCGCCAGGAAGGGCAGCACACCTTCCAGCACGAGCACCAGCGCAAACGCCGTCCACAGGCTGCCGGCCATCTCCCCCACTTCCGCGACTCCCGCCCGGCAACGGCGGTCGGTGCTAGCGACGGGCGGACGGACTCTTCAGGTACTTGAAGAAGTCCGAGCTCGGGTCCAGCACCATGATGTCGCCCTTGCTCCTGAAGCTCTGGCGATACGCCTCGAGGCTGCGGTAGAAGGCGAAGAACTCCGGATTCTGCTGAAACGCCCCGGCGTAGATCGCGGCGGCCTTGGCATCGCCCTCGCCCTTGATGCGCTGCGCATCCCGGTAGGCTTCGGCGATGATCACCTCGCGCTGCTTGTCCGCGTCGGCGCGGATCTGCTCGGCCTCCGCGAAGCCGAGCGAGCGCAGCTCATTGGCCACGCGCTTGCGTTCGGCCTCCATGCGCCGGTACACCGACTCGCCCACCTCCTGTGGCAGGTCCACCCGCCGCAGCCGCACGTCCAGCACCTGGACGCCGATGCTGCGCGCGTCGGCGTCGGCCTTCTCGCGCATCAGCTCCATGATGCGGTCGCGCTCGCCGGATACCACGTCATGGATGGTGCGCTTGCCGAACTCCGCACGCAGGCTGTCGTTAACCGTTTGCGCCAGCCGGATCTTCGCGCGCGCCTCGTCGCCGCCGACACTGATGTAGTACTGCAGCACGTCGACGATGCGAAACTTGACGAAGGAATCCACCAGCACGTTCTTTTTCTCGGAAGTGATGAACCGTTCCGGCTCCTCCGAATCCAGGGTGAGGATGCGCACGTCGAAGAAGCGCACGTTGTCGAGCAGGGGCACTTTGAAGTACAGGCCGGGCTCGCGGACGACGTTCACCGGCTCGCCGAGCCGGAACACGATGGCGTTCTGGCGCTGGTCGACGGTGAACAGGCTCAGGCTCAACACCACCAGCACGACGATAATTGCGATCAGGGTCGCTCCCAGGCCACGCGTCATGGCCGTGCCTCCCGCTCGCGGCTGCGGAACGCGTCGCGCGAGCGCGGGTCGACCGCTGGCCCGGCCGCCGGCTGCGATTCGGCTGCCCCGACGCTGTCGGTATCGGCCGAGGCGACGGCGCCCGCGGCGCTCATCTGGATCACCTTGTCCAGCGGCAGGAACAGCAAGTTAGAGCCCGCCTTCTGGTCGATAATGATCTTGCTGGTGTTGCTGTACACCTGCTGCATCGCCTCCAGGTACAGGCGCTCACGCGTCACCGCAGGCGCGCGGCTGTACTCGGTCACGACCTGGCGGAAGCGCGACGCCTCCCCCTCGGCGTTGGCAATCACGCGCTGGCGATAGCCCTCGGCCTCCTGCATCAGCCGCGCTGCCGTGCCGCGTGCCTTGGGCACCACGTCGTTGGCATACGCCTGCCCCTCGTTCTTCTGGCGCTCGCGGTCCTGGTTGGCCTTGACCGCATCGTCGAAGGCGGCCTGGACCTGCTCGGGCGGCTGCGCCTGCTGCATGGTCACCCTGCTGATGCTGACCCCGGTCTTGTAGCGATCCAGGATCTGCTGCATGAGCGTCTGGGCGCTGGCAGCGACCTGCTCCCGGCTCTCGTAGAGTACGAAGTCCATCTTGCTCTTGCCGACGATCTCGCGGATGGCGGTCTCCGCCGCTTGCATGACAGCGTCGTCCGGGTCCCGGCTGTTGAACAGATACTCCGTGGGATCGCGCAGGAGGTACTGGACGGCGAACTGGATGTCGATGATGTTCTCGTCGTCGGTGAGCATCAGCGATTCCTTGAGCACCTTGTTCCTGACGTTGTTGCGATAACCGACCTCCACGGTGCGGACCTGGCTCAAGTTCACGATCTCCACCGACTCGATCGGATAGGGCAGGTGCCATTGCGGCCCGGGCTGCGTGGTCTGCACGTACTTGCCGAAGCGCAGCACGACCCCGCGCTGGCTCGCGTCGACGATGTAGAACCCGCTCGCCACCCAGATCACCACCACCAACCCGACGAGTATCAGTACGCCGAAGGGAAACTGCTTGCCCTCGCCGGTTCCAGGTTGGCGGCCGCCACCTCTGCCGCCGAGCACGGCGGAAAGTCTCTGCCGTAAGCGGTTCCACAGCTCATCCAGATCGGGGGGGCCGTCGCCGCCGCGCCTGCCCCAGTTGGGATCGTTCAACGCCATAGTGTCGGATTCGGTGTCGTGTTCGGGTAGTCGGTTCGGGTTCGGGCGGGTGCAGGTGAGCCCACCGTTGCAGGTCCCGCCGCGCACGGGCGGCTGGGCGATCGGGCGCAACCCGGCGGGGGCCTGACTGCTCGCCGGGAGCGATGCTGCTCGAGTGTCGACACCCCCTCAGGCAACCGCGTGCGCCGCCGGCTGCGGCAGGGTCACGCCGGCGCGGAACTCATCGATGGCCAGCCGCACCAGGTCTAATCCCGCGCCGGTCCTTGCGCTCACGCGAAGCCGGGCGATCTTACCACGTTCATCGCGCTCGATTCCCGGCGGCACCCCGGTCAAGTCGGTCTTGTTCAGCACCACCACCTGCGGGACCGAGCCCGCCCCGATCTCGCCCAGGACCCGATTGACCTCGGCCACCTGCGCATCGTGCTCGGGGTTGGACACGTCCACCACCTGCAGCAGCAGGTCCGCCTGGGCGGTCTCCTCCAGCGTGGCGCGGAAGGCCGCCACCAGCGTGGTGGGCAGGGCGCGGATGAACCCGACGGTATCGGACAGCACCGCTTCCCCGCCCGCGGGGGTGAACAGCTTCCGCGTCGTGGTGTCGAGGGTGGCGAACAGCTGATCTGCAGCATAAGCCTCGCCGCGGGTCAGCGCATTGAAGAGTGTTGACTTGCCCGCATTGGTGTACCCCACCAGGGCCACGGACAGCACCTGGGCCCGGCGCCGCGCCCGCCGCTGCACCTCGCGCTGCTTCTGCACAGTGGCGAGCTTGTCCTTCAGCACCTTGACCCGCTTGCCCAGCAGCCGGCGGTCGGTTTCCAGCTGCGTCTCGCCCGGCCCGCGCAGCCCGATTCCGCCCTTCTGCCGCTCCAAGTGCGTCCAGCCGCGCACCAGCCGGGTGGCCAGATGCTGCAGCTGGGCCAGCTCGACCTGGAGCTTACCCTCGTGGCTGCGTGCCCGCTGCGCGAAGATGTCGAGGATCAGGCTGACCCGATCGATCACACGGCACTGCAGCGCTTTCTCAAGGTTGCGCTCCTGGGCCGGCGACAGCTCATGATTGAACACGGCCACGGAGGCGCCCTGCTCACCCACCGTCAACGCCAGCTCGGCCACCTTGCCGCTGCCGGCGAACGTGGCCGGATCCGGTCGCTGCCGCTTGCCCTGCACGATGGCGACGATCTGCAGTCCTGCGCTCAGTGCGAGCTCCCGCAACTCCGCGAGCTTCGTCGCGTAGTCTGGCTCACCGAAATCCAGGCTGACCAGGACGGCCCGCTCACCGCCCTTCGGACGTTCGAACATCGCTTACGGCAGAGACGCGTGACCGGAGCGGAGTCCGGCAGCTGGCCGGATCCCGCACCGGTGGGCAGTCCCCGGGAGTCGAAGACAGAGAGGAATGGTCGCGTGAGGCGCAGCGCGACGGGCCCGCTCAGTTGTCAGAGGAGTGATCCATGGAAAGGTTCACGGCACGTGCGGGCACCACCGTGGAAATCGCGTGCTTGTAGACCATCTGGGTCACGGTGTTCTTCAACAGTACGACGTACTGGTCGAACGACTCGATCTGGCCCTGCAGCTTGATCCCGTTCACCAGATAAATTGACACCGGCACATGCTCTTTTCGCAGCGCGTTCAAGAACGGGTCTTGCAGCAATTGCCCTTTGGCGCTCATGGGGACCCCTTGTTTTATTTGATGCCGACTTTTCTACTCTACTTCATTTCTTGCGCCCCTGCCAGCCCCGCCGGCTGCCGCCAGGACGGCCGCCGAGGGGCGCGCCGGCCGCAGTGCGGCTCCAATCCGGCGAGTGTGTCGGATCTCGCGAGCAGTCAGCGGCTGCTGCGCTGGTGCCGCCTTGCATAGGGATTCTCGCCGGTGCGCAGTTGCAGGCGCACGGGCGTGCCGCGCAGGTCGAAGGCATCGGCAAAGCAGCGCTGTAGGTAACGTCTATAGCTTTCCGGAAGCTGGTCGAGCTGATTGCCGTGAATGACGATGGTCGGCGGGTTCATGCCGCCTTGGTGGGCGTAGCGCAGCTTGGGCCGGAACAGGCCGGCGCGCGGCGGCGGCTGCCGGGTGGTGGCCTCGATCAGCGTGCGCGTGAGCTTGGGCGTGGGCAGCCTGGCCATGGCGGCAGCATAGGCGGCGTCCACCGACCCCAGCATGCCGTCGATCCCCCGCCCCGCCAACGCGGAGACGAAGTGCCGGCGGGCGAAGTCGAGGAAGCCGAGCTTGCGGTCGATCTCCCGTTTGACCTGCGTGCGCCGGTCTTCGGGCAGTCCATCCCACTTGTTGACGGCGACCACCAGCGCTCTGCCCGCCTCCAGAATGAATCCTGCGATGTGTGCATCCTGGTCTGCGATGTCCTGGCGCGCGTCCAGAACGAGGATCACCACGTGCGCGTCCTCTATCGCCTGCAGCGTCTTGACCACGGAGAACTTCTCGACCGCCTCCTCCACCTTGCCGGGGCGTCGCAGGCCGGCCGTATCGATCAGCGTGTAAGGCCGTTCATTGCGCTCGAAATCGATGTAGATGCTGTCGCGCGTCGTACCGGGCTGGTCGAAGGCGATCATTCGCTCCTCGCCGAGAATGGCATTGACTAGGGTGGACTTGCCGACGTTCGGCCGCCCCACGACTGCGATCTTCGGCCCACGCGTGGTCGCCTCGGGTTGCGCCTCCGCCGCTGCAAACGGCTCCAGCGCGAGCTCCAGCAACTCGTGCACGCCCTCGCCGTGGGCGGCCGAAACGGGCAATGGCTCGCCCAGTCCCAGCTCGTGGAACTCGGCGGCCGCCGCTTCGCGTGGCCGCCCCTCGCTCTTGTTGACCACCAGGAGAAGGCGGCGCCCGGTCTTGCGCAGCTCCTGCGCGATAGCCCGGTCCTCCGGCGTAACGCCGGTGCGCCCGTCCACCAGCAGCAGGACCACGTCAGCCTCTGCAACCGCCTGCAGGGTCTGGCGCGCCATGTGATGGAGAATGCCGCTGCGCGCACCGGGCTCCAGCCCGCCGGTGTCCACCACCAGAAACGGTTTCGTCCCCGCGCGCCCCCGCCCGTAGTGCCGGTCGCGGGTCAGGCCCGGCAGGTCCGCCACCAGCGCATCGCGACTGCGCGTGAGCCGGTTGAACAGGGTGGACTTGCCGACGTTGGGCCGGCCGACGAGCACGAGGGTCGGAATCATTCACGGAGCCGGTCGCGCCGGCAAATGGAAAAAATGGACAGGATTAACAAGATTCTCCAGGATTAACAGGATTGACTCGCGCCCGCGCGTGCCCAGGGCGTTCGAACCGGCTATGACGAATGTGACACTGGGTGCGCGCCCGTTCCCGTACCCGTTCCTGCTCAGGGGCGACTCGCGGACTTCAGTGTCTACGCGACGTCGCCTCGAGGCTCGTGTAGCTCATGTCGTGAGCGGGAACGGAGACGGGCATCGCGGACACGCAGAGCCAGTCTTTCTTAGCTCTTCCCGCACGTGCTACCAGGAAATCCTCTCAATCCTGAGTAATCCTGTTAATCCTGTCTATTCGCTCGATGCGAGCGCAGCTACTTCGTCTTGATCGAGATCGCAAACAACCCGCCGGAGCGCGTCTGCACCAGCACGTTGCTGCCCACCCGCAGCGGCGGCGCCGAGATCGCGCTGCCGTCGGTGGACACGCGGGCCACGAATGCGCCATCCCCGCGCTCGAGGAAGTGCACGTAGCCCTGGTAGTCGCCGACGACCACCAGCGATCCCACCACCGCCGGGCCGCTCACACCGCGCGCGGACAGCTTGTCCTGCTTCCACAACGTCGCCCCCGAGGCTTTGTCGAAGGCCACCACAACGCCATTCTCGTCGGTCATGTACACCGTCAGCGCGTCCATGGCTAGGGGTGCAGCGGACGAAGCGTCGCGGCTCCATTGCAGCGTGCCCTTGGCGATGTCATAACACGCGATCCGGCCCTGGAAGGCAACCGCGCAGGCCTGCTCATCGCTCGCCACCGGCGCCGCGGGAATATCGGTGACGCGCTCCAGCTCATTGGCGCCCTTGGGCTGTGCGACCACGGCTTCCCACAGCTGAACCCCGCTGTTCAGGTTGAGCGCGACCAGCTTCCCGGCGGGCAGCCCCGCCACCACCACGTCGCCCAACGGCGTGATGCCCGACTCGGCGCGCAACAGCAGCGGCGGCAGCGTGGCCTGGTACTCCCACTTGCGCTGGCCGTTGGCGGCGTCCAGCCCGAAGATGTGGCCATCGCCGGCGCGCACGATGACGAGCTCGCCGATGGCGCGCGGCACGCTCAGGACTTCACTGCTCACCTGGCTGCGCCACAGCTCCTTGCCGTCCAGGCCGAAAGCTACGACCATGCCCTTGACACCCGCCACCACGACCAGGTCGGTGTCGGCGCCCACGCCGCCGGAGAGCTGCTGGTCAGTCTTGGTCCGCCACACCTGCTTGCCATTGGCGGCATCCAGGCGGGCGACGGTGCCGTCGTGGGCAGCGGCATAGATCGCGCCTCCGCGCAGCGCCGGATAGAACACATAGCGCTTGGAGCTGCCGACTGAAGCGCGCCAAGCCACGCGCGCCTCGGCCGTGGGTTTGAGCTCGGGCAGCGGCGAGGGCTTCACAGCATCGGTCCCGCCACAGCCTGTCAGCCCGGCGAGTGCGCCGATCGATGCCGCCAACACGAAGCGGCCGAAGCACGCGGTCATGGAAGCGGACCTCATGGGCGAGATTCGCGGCATTTCACTGTGCACCCCCTAGCCCATCGAGCTTGACCTGGACCACCAGCCGGTAGGTGCTTTGGGCCGGCAGCTTCTCCAAGGCAAGCTTGTAGGCTTCCTTTGCCTCTGCGGCCCTGCCCTGCGCGACCAGCACGTCACCGCGCAGATCGGCATACATGCCAGCGAACGACTCTGGGTGCGTCTGTTCCAGCAGCTTCAGCGCCTCATCGTACTTCTTCTCGTCCAGCCGCACGGCAGCCAGGCGCACACGTGCAATAGCGCGGATCTCCTCGTCGCGGGCGCGCTCGGTGGCCCACTCGAGCCGCGCTGCAGCACCGGCGAGGTCGCCAGCGTCGAAGTCCACCTTCGCCGCCGCCAGCGCCGCCATCGGACCATAGGCGGTGGAGCCGTACTTGTCGATCAGCTGACCCGCGACGTCCTTGACCTGCTTGGTGTTGTTGCCACGCACCGCGTTCTCGAGTGTGGCGTACAGCTGCGAGGCCTTCTGGGCCTGGCCCTCTTTGTAGTAGCGCCACCCGCTGACTGCCCCAGCCGCCAGCACCGCGGCCAAGGCTGCGACGATCACCAGCCGGCCATTCTGCCGCCACCACGCCTTGAGGGCGTCTATCTGTTCCTGCTCTTCCAGGTCGTACATGCTCGCTCTTTCGTAGCCCTAGTTGTTTTGTGTCGCCCGGCGCCTCACCCGGGCGGCATGGATGATCTCGGCCGCGTGGCCGACGCTGACGCTGACTTGTTCGCTCAGCTCGCGCAGCGGCTTGACCGCCACCTGGCCGGCGGCCGCCTCCGCCTCGCCTACGATCACCGCGAAGGCCGCCCCGCTTGCGTCTGCCCGCCGCATCTGCGACTTGAAGCTGCCTCCACCACAGTGCAGCACGACGCTGAGCCCGGCCGCGCGCAGCGATTCTGCGGCCTGCCAGGCCGGCGCATCCGCTCCCGCGCCGCTGAACACCAGGTAAACGTCCGGGGGCGCGTGCGGCGCAACTGCACCCGACTCGCTCATCAATGCCAGGAGCCGCTCGACGCCCATGGCGTAGCCGCAAGCGGGCGCAGCCTTGCCGCCCAGCTGCGTTACCAGGCCGTCGTAACGACCGCCGGCGCACACCGCAGCCTGGGCGCCCAGCCGGCCGGTGAGCCATTCGAATACCGTGTGATTGTAATAGTCGAGCCCGCGCACCAGGCGGGGGTTGATCTCGTACTCGAGCCCAACCGAACGCAAGATCGCCTGCAGATCCTCGAAATGCTTCAGCGAGTCCTCATCGAGATCGTCGTACAGGCGCGGCGCGCCATCGATCAGCGCCTGCATCGCCGGGTTTTTGCTGTCCAGCACACGCAGGGGGTTGGCGTGCACGCGCCGCTTGCCGTCGGCGTCGAGGGCGTCGAAGTGCTGCTCCAGATACTTCACCAGCCGCGCCCGGTGCCGGGCGCGCGACTCCGGGCTGCCCAGCGTATTGATCTGCAGGCGGATATCGGTGAGCCCCAGCCGCTTCCACAGGCGTGCCGCCATGACGATGTGCTCGGCGTCGACATCCGGACCGGCATACCCGAGGGCCTCGACGCCGACCTGATGGAACTGCCGGTAACGCCCCTTCTGCGGGCGTTCGTGCCGGAACATCGGGCCGGTGTAGTAGAGCCGCTGCGGCCCTGCATACAGGAGATTGTGCTGGAGTGCCGCGCGGACACAGGATGCGGTTCCCTCGGGCCGCAGCGTCAGGCTTTCGCCGTTGAGGTGGTCGACGAAAGTGTACATTTCCTTCTCGACGATGTCGGTCACCTCGCCGATGGAGCGCACGAACAGCTCGGTGCGCTCGACGATGGGCATGCGGATGTTGCGGTACCCGTAGGCCCGCAGCCAGTCGCGCACCACGTCCTCGAAAAACTCCCACAGCGGGGCCTCATCCGGCAGGACGTCGCTCATCCCCCGGATCGCCTGAATGGTCTCGCTCATCGTTTCGATCGATGGGGTGTCGACGGTCAGGGACGGGCGAACTCAGCCGGCAGTGGTCGCGCGCTCGCGGGCAGCCCCAGAGGGCTGCGCCTGAGCGCCGTACCGGGCGATGACATAGTCCTGGACGATCCGCTGGAACTCTTCCGCGATCGCCTCCCCCTTGAGGGTGACGGTCTTGACGCCATCGACATACACCGGCGCCACCGGATTCTCGCCCGACCCCGGCAGACTGATGCCGATGCTGGCGTGCTTGCTCTCCCCCGGTCCGTTGACCACGCAGCCCATCACGGCGACAGTCATGCTTTCCACTCCCGGATAGGCGCGCTGCCAAACCGACATCTGCGCACGCAGCCAGGACTGGATGCGGTCGGCCAGCTCCTGGAAGAACGTGCTGGTAGTGCGCCCGCAACCGGGGCATGCCACGACCATCGGCGCGAAGGCGCGCAGCCCCATGGTCTGCAGCATCTCCTGCGCCACGATCACTTCCCGCGTGCGGCTGCCGCCCGGCTCCGGTGTGAGGGATACGCGAATGGTGTCGCCAATGCCTTCCTGCAGCAGCACCGCCATGGCGGCAGTGGATGCCACGATTCCCTTGCTGCCCATGCCCGCTTCGGTCAGCCCCAGGTGCAACGGATAGTCGCAGCGCGCGGCGAGATCGCGGTAGACGCGGATCAGGTCCTGCACGCCGCTGACCTTGCAGGAGAGGACTATGCGATCCGCCGGCAGACCCAGCTGCCCGGCGCGAGCCGCACTTTCCAGCGCCGAGGTGACCAGCGCTTCCCGCATCACCTCGCCTGCCTCGAGCGGCTGTCCGCGTCGAGCGTTGTCGTCCATCATGCGCGCCAGCAGCTCCTGATCGAGGCTCCCCCAGTTCACTCCGATGCGTACCGGCTTGCCGTAGCGGCACGCGATCTCGATCATGGTGGCGAACTGCTCGTCGCGCTTAGCGCCACGCCCCACGTTGCCGGGATTGATGCGGTATTTGGCGAGTGCCTGTGCGCAGTCCGGAAACTGGGTCAGAAGGCGGTGCCCGTTATAGTGGAAATCGCCGATCAGCGGTACGCTGATGCCCATCGCGTCCAGCTTCGCGCGAATGGGCGCGACCTGTGCCGCGGCCTCCGGCGAGTTCACTGTGATGCGTACGAGCTCCGAGCCGGCCAGCGCAAGCTCGGCCACCTGCCCGGCGGTGGCCTCGGCATCGGCACTGTCCGTATTGGTCATGGACTGCACCACGATCGGCGCGCCGCCGCCGATGCGTACATGGCCCACGGCGACCTGCCGGGTCGCCCGCCGCCTGTCCAGGGGCTCGCTCACTGTCGCCCCCTAATCCAGTCTCACGCGCGCCACGTCGACACGTGTATGAGGCGCGAGGTCGACCGCTTTGCCGCGATAGATCAGCCGCACCGACTGGGCGTTGCCGATGACCAGGTCCAGGGGCGGCTCGCCGCTCACCGTCTGCTCGCTGCCTGGGGAGTTGAGCCGGGAGAAGATCAACGTGCCGGACGCGTCTTTGATCTCCACCCAGGACTCGTCATCGAACGTCAGCCTGAGCTCGGCGAGACCTCCAGTGGACGGCGCTGCGCCGACCGGAGGCGCGGCGGCAGGAGCCGCAGCCGGCGGAGATCCCGTGGGTCCTGCGGACTCGCCTGCGCCCGTCGCGTTGGCCGCATCCGTCGTTACTGACGAGGGGAGGCTCGGTGCCGGAGCCGCGGCCGCCTCGGGCGATGACGGGGGCAGGGAGTCGGCGTGTTGGGGTGCCGGCGCCTGGGTCGTCGCGGGCGGTCGGACCGGTGCCAGAGAGACCGGCACCGGCTTGTTGCGCGCGTCATACACAGCGGCAACGATCAGCACTATCAGCACGAGCACCACAGCCAGTGTTCCGAACCCGAACCGGCTGCGCCGCCCGGCGCGCGGCTCCTGCAGCGGCACCGGTGCTGCGGGCGTGGATGCGGTTGGTGGAGCAGCCGGCACGGCCGCAATCCCCGCCTGGGTGACCAGCGCTTCCGGCTCGAGATGCAGCAGCTTGGCATAGTTGCGCAGGAAGCCGCGCACGAATACCGGGCCCGGGAACGCGCCGTACTCGTCGCGCTCGAGCGCCTCGACCTGCCGCACGGAGAGCTTGAGCTGGCGTGCCACATCACCCAGGCTCAGCCCCTGGGCCCGACGCTCGGCCATCAGCTTCGCGCCGGGGCGGCCCCCGGCTGCGGCCTCCACGGTGCTGCTCGCCTCCGCTTCGTGCGGTTCGGTCGGATTCTCCGGCGACCCCGTGTTGTCAGGCTCCTGGCTGCTCATCAAAAACGTCCGTCGAGAAACGCCTTGGTCTCCGGCGCCGAGGGGAAGCGCAAGCGCAGCTGATTGCCGTAGCTGAGCATGGCGGTACGATCGCCGAGCCGGCGCTCGATGCGTGCACCGAGCAGAAGCGCCTCCGGCCCGACTGCTGGGACCACCTTCATGTAGCGATCCATGTACTGCTTCGCCGCGCCGTAGCGGTCGCGTCCGTACTCCAGCTCCGCCATGTTGTAGAGCGCCTGGGGCTGGTTCGGGTTGAGCTGGAGCGCGCGCAGGAAGAACTCCTCGGCTCCCTTCTTGTCGCCGATGTTCAGCGAACACAGTGCCGCGTTCTTGTATGCCGCGTCCGGCGTCCCGTACAGCGGATTCTTGACCGCGTCGAGAAGGTAGCGGATCCCCTCCTTGCCACGGTTGCGCTGGCACAGGAACAGGCCATAGTTGTTCTTGGCGTCCGAACCGGCCGGGTCCAGCTTGAGAGCCTGCTTGAAGTCGCGCTCGGCCTGATCGTCCTCCCTCAGATCCATGTGCACCAACGCGCGGGCATTCCAGGCCGGCGCGTAGGTCTTGTCCGCAGCGATCGCTTCGTTCAGTTCCTCCAGCGCGATGCCCAGTCTGCCGGTCTCGTAATAACCGACGCCCAGCTCGGTGTGAATCTTGGCGCGCTCCAAGGCACCGGTGCGTGCACTCTGAGCCGGCTGGCTCTCCGGTTTCTTCGCCGTTCCGCCGCAGCCCGCCAGAACCAGCACGAGACCGAGAAGAATCGCGGAGACCGGCCTCATGCCGACGCCTCAGCGCGGCGCTGCGCCCGGCGCGTGCGATCCTTGACCTGACCGGCGAGCTGGCCGCACGCCCCGTCGATGTCGTCGCCGCGGGTCTTGCGCACCGTCGCGATCAGCCCTGCGTTCATCAAGATCTCCTGGAACCGGCGGATGGCTTCGGGCGAAGAGCGTTCGAAGCCGGAATCGGGGAACGGGTTGAATGGAATCAGGTTGTACTTGCAGGGCACCTGACGCGCGATGTCCAGCAGCTGCCGGGCGTGCTCGGGGCGATCGTTGACCCCCGCCAGCATAACGTATTCGAAGGTGATGAAGTCGCGCGGAGCGCCCTGGCGCTGCCACTTCACCCCGTGCGGCGTAGGCTTCTCGTCCTCCCGCGGTGCGCTGTCCAGATAGCGGACGCAGGCTGCAAGCAGTTCCTTCAGCGGCCACTTCCGGTTGATCGGTACCAGCCGATCGCGCAGCGCATCGTTGGGGGCGTGCAGCGACACCGCGAGCGCCACCGGGCATTCCTGCCTGAGCCGGTCGATGTTGGGCACCACGCCCGAGGTGCTCACCGTGACGCGCCGGCGCGACAGGCCGTAGGCATAGTCGTCGAGCATGATGTGCAGCGCGGTCACCACGTTGTCGAAGTTGGTCAGCGGTTCGCCCATGCCCATCATCACGACATTGCTGACGATGCGCTCTCCGGTCCCCTTGTCGGCGCGGGCATCGCGCCCCAGCGCGCGGTTCGCCCACCACAGCTGGCCGATGATCTCCGCCACCGACAGGTTGCGATTGAAGCCCTGGCGACCGGTGGCGCAGAACGCGCACTCCAGCGCACAGCCCACCTGGCTGGAGATGCACAGCGTACCGCGGCTGACCTCGGGAATGAACACCGTCTCGATGCCGTTGCCCGCCCCCACGTCGAGGAGCCATTTGCGCGTGCCATCGGCCGCCACGGAATCGGCCAGCAGCTTTGGAGCTTCGACGACGGCGGTGCGGGCCAGCGCGACGCGCAGGGACTTGGCCAGGTCGGTCATCTGCTCGAAGTCGGCCTCGCCGAAGTGATGTAGCCAACGCATGAGCTGGCGCGCGCGAAACGGCTTCTCGCCGATCCCAGCCAAGAGAGCAGTGAGACCCCGCAGATCGTACCCGAGCAGGTTAACAGGATCAGCCAACGACATTCGTATCACCTGACGCGCGCTGCCCAGCCCCTGCCTCCCGGCCCTCGCGATGTGGATCCCGTGGCGGACCGCTGACAGCCATCAGCGCGCGTGGATGTCGACCGCCGGAAAAAAATAGGCGATCTCGCTGGCTGCCGTGGCCGGGCCATCCGAACCGTGCACCGCGTTCGCGTCGATGCTGTCGGCGAAGTCGGCGCGGATCGTTCCGGGCGCTGCTTTCTTCGGATCGGTAGCGCCCATCAGGTCGCGATTCCTCTGAATGGCATTATCGCCTTCCAGCACCTGGATCATCACCGGGCCCGAGATCATGAACTTCACCAGATCGGCGAAGAACGGCCGCTCCCGATGCACTGCGTAGAATCCCTCGGCTTGCTCGCGCGACAGGCGCATCATGCGTGCCGCGACGATCTTCAGCCCCGCCGCCTCGAAGCGCGCATAGATCTGGCCGATGGCGTTCTTGGCAACCGCATCGGGTTTGATGATGGACAATGTCCGCTCTGCTGCCACGCTGTACTCTCCTCGCAATCCTTAAAGAATTCATCAGGATAGCACGAC
>Ga0105106_10000138_pt1 | contig 46329 bp, 43 predicted proteins | sample PPLLaktember2015_5_FD_79109 | JGI IMG/M metagenome (GOLD analysis project Ga0105106, IMG submission 79109) | Freshwater sediment microbial communities from Prairie Pothole Lake near Jamestown, North Dakota, USA - PPLs Lake P8 Core (1) Depth... | ecosystem: Environmental > Aquatic > Freshwater >... | reverse complement strand
GAAAGGGTCAAAACAGCGCAACCCGCTTCTGGCGACGCGTTTGATCCAGGCCCGGATTTTGGTTTTAGCGGCAGCTGGGGAGATACGTTGATCAAAAATCGTGCTCAATTGCTGCTGCAATGCATAGGCCTGCTTCAGTATGGGCGCGTACCACCGGAAGAGCAGCCTGAGGATACGCCTTTCTTCGGCGGTCAAATCAGCAGGCTTCTTGCGCAAGGCCCACAGGCTGCCTTCAGTTGTTTGTACTCTGTGGCTGGCAGCTCCTTTTTCAGGCGTCCCAGCTCCTGTTTACGCAAATTATCCAGGCCATCTCGGTAAGCTCTGGCAACATGGAAACGATCGATCACGATGCGGACATGCTTCAGTTCTTCTCGCACGGCTTCGCTAAAGCCTTCGTACATGTCACAACAGACGGTATGGATGGTCTGTTGCAAGCGTTGGGGGATGGAGCGCAGGAACTCAATGACGGTATTCTTCTGACGATCAGGCAAAACCGCCAGGATCACCAGGCGACCTTCCGCCAGACGGGCTGTCACAATCACAACGAAATTGCGGTGGCCCTTCTTGAGCGCAATCTCATCCATCCCAACAACTCCCAAGGCGGTATATTGCCCCCAATCCACCCGGGCGCTGATCCGGCGCTCCAGGGCACACAGGACGCAATCATAGGCCACACCTTCCTTGATGCTCACGTCTTCCACAGTCGCATTGACCAGTTGCAGCAGCAAATGATTGTCATACGCCATGCTGTGTGGACTGTTACTTTCCCGCCAATCCAGGCGCTGCGTCGTCGTCGGATGACCTTCACATTCCATGCATTGGTAGCGTCGCGGGCGATAGCGCAGATAGCTCGGCCGCCCAAACACCGGCAAGTGGCGGATAGTCGTCCATTCATCATACCCATGAGGCTTACGGATCTCTTGCCCACACTGACGGCAGATGGTTCCTTCTTTGGTGCTCTCTATGGTGATGATCAACTCGCCATCTTTGTTGATTTCCGTCTTCAATACCCGCACATCAGGAATGTCCAGAGGTACAGTAACTTGTGCCCGCGGCATAGATTTCTCCTTGGTTATTTACCAGTAATTTTGTCGCTAATTTTACTCGGGAACGCTCTTTCGACGCCCCTATATCTGGCGGGTATAACGGCGATTCCCAATTAGCCTTGACAAATCATTAATCTAAAATGAATACACAATGATATAATCTGCCTGTAAAGTCTCGCCCATGGATAAGAAAGGCTCGCTCCGTCCGCAAGTTGCTGGTCGTGTCAGTTTAGCCGTTTCTCAGAAGTGGGGGCCACCATTTTTCAGATTGTCTAAGGAGTTCAAGGAAAGGGAAGAATGAATATTTACGTAGGCAACTTGCCATTCACTGCAACAGAGGACGATGTTCGGCAAATTTTCGGAGCGTATGGGCAAGTCGAATCCGTCGCGCTGATCAAAGATAAGCTGACCGGCAAACCGCGTGGCTTTGGCTTCGTTGAGATGCCCAAAGACACTGAAGCCCAGGCGGCCATTCAGGCGCTGAACGGGTCGGATTTCAATGGTCGTGATATGGTGGTCAATCCTGCCCGCCCACGTGAAGAAGGCCAACGCCGCTCGTATGGCGATCGCGGTGGTGGCGGTGGCTATGGTGGCGGCGGTGGTGATCGGGGCGGCTACGGTGGTGGCGGCGGCGATCGTGGTGGTTACGGCGGTGGTGGTGGTGATCGCCGTGGTGGACCACGCCGCGATCGGCCCGGTGGCGGACGCACCGGTGGTAGCGGCGGTGGCGGCGGCGGTCGCGATCGCAACGACTGGTAATTTCCACCCCTTCAATTGAATAGAAAAACCCTCTCCGGGATAGCTCATTGAGCCGTTCCCGTGAGAGGGTTTTTGTTTTTTGATGTCCAGCAGGCTGATTTCCGTTGAACGGCGCATCCCCTGTCTGGAATTACTTAGGCGTGCAGTTTTTCAAATTCCTCTGGCGTTCCCAGCGTCAGGCAGGTCGCCTGCGGCTGGATGCGTTTGACCAGCCCGCACAGCACACTCCCGTTGCCTAGCTCCACGAAAGTATCGATCCCCTGAGCCGCCATCCACTGGATCGATTCGGTCCAGCGCACACGTGAATTGAGCTGTGCCTGCAAATCTTCCCGGATGGCAGCCGCGCTGTTCAGCGGGCGAGCGCTCACATTGCCTACCAGGGGTAGCATGGGATCGACAATCTGCGCCGCCTTGACTGCCTGGTTGAAGCCAGCCTGGGCATGCGCCATCAACGGCGAGTGCGCGGCGATGCTGACCGCCAGCCTCAGCGCTCGTCGCGCCCCGGCAGCTTTGGCCAACTCCAGCAGGCGTTCCAGGGCCGGGCTGGCCCCCGAGACGACCACCTGCCCGGGGCAGTTGTCGTTGGCCACCTGCACCACCTCGCCCGGCTGGCTGGCCTGCGTGCATAGATCTTCCAAAACGGGGATATCCAGGCCTAAAATGGCTGCCATCCCGCCCGGGTTAAGCTGCCCGGCTTCCTTCATTAGCTCACCACGCCGGCGCGCCAGGCTGAGCGCGGCGGCGTAAGGCAGCGCTCCCGCAGCAACCAGGGCGCTCACTTCGCCCATCGAGTGCCCGGCGCTATAAGCGGGCTGAAATCCAGGCCACAATTCCTGGAATACGCGCAGCGCCGCCACGGAATGCATCAGCAAAGCCGGTTGGGTGTTTAGGGTATCGTCCAGGTCCTGGGCGGGGCCTGCCCATGCCAGGCTGGAGATCGGAAAGCCCAGCCATCGATCGGCCTCGGCAAAGACCGCCGCCGCAGCCGGGTAGGCCTGTGCTAGCGCCTGCCCCATGCCCACGGCTTGCGAGCCCTGGCCGGGGAATAAGAACGCCGTATTGGCTGGGTTAAGCTGCATAGGGTTCGGCTCCACACATGCGGTTAAATACACACGGGCCGTGTGCTTTCACGGCCCGCGTGGTCGGGTTGGTTTTACTCTTTTTCGACAGCTACGACTTCACGGCCTTTGTAGTGACCGCAGTTGGGGCACACGGTATGCGGCAGGCGCATCTCGCCGCAATTGCTGCACGCCACGATGTTGCGTGGTTGCAGGGCGTCGTGCGCCCGGCGGCGGTCCCGGCGGCCCTTACTGAGTTTCCGTTTCGGTTGAGGGGGCATGAGCTTACTCCTGTTTTCTTTCTATACCGCCGGTTTAGGTGCGGTGAATGACGGTTATAATAACGCCTGCCTTCAGGGCGCAAAAACACCTGGGCAGGCGGCTAAAGGATTATACGGAAGTGTGCCCGGATTGTCAAGGAAAACGCAAGATTGTACGCCATGAAATTGTCAGGGATTCACCTGAAAAACATACGTCAGATTCCCGGCATACAGCAGCTTGAAATACGGGCTTTGCAGCAGCACCTGGGGCGATAATCCCCCGCCCTTGCTGCCCAGGTATACGTATTCGATCCCCTGGTCTTTCAATAGACGGTGTAGGGCATCGGCGTCGCCGCTCAGGTTCAGCACCTGCTGGTTGAAGTCTGAGGTGGCAGTCAGGTTTGAGTCTGTAGAAGTGTCCAGCCCATATAGCACCGGGGGCGGGTTGGTCACCTGGCCTGCCAGCGAGTCGATCCAGTAGCCCCCATCCGCCCCGGCATACAGGCCATATCCCCAATTAAAGGGGTTGATTTGCACCCTGGCGGCAGGTAAATTTTCCTTCATCCACTGCATGGCGGGCTGGTCGGCGGACCGGTAAAGGACAGTGACCGGGTTGAGAATGGGCAGCAGATAGCGAAACCCCAGCCAGACCACTACCAGCGCGCCAGTCAGCAGCGTCAGGCGCGGCAGCCAGCTCAAGTGTTTGGGCATGCGCTTGCCCCAGGCGCTGAGCGCCCAGGCCGGGAAATAACCCGCCGCGGCTGCCAGGGGCATGAACAAAGTGATTTCCACCGAGGTGTTATTGACCATGCCGCCGCCGGGTAAGCCCAGCGCTGAAAGATTGGCCAGCAGGAACAGCAGCGCTGCCCATAACACGAGCACCAGCGGGAAGTCGCGCCGGGTGAGCAAGCCCAGCAGCAGCCCCGCCCCCGCCAACCACAGCACCGGCATCCCCTGGGCGGAGGTCAGAAACCCCCAATTAAAGCCTTCGAATAATTTGGCCGGGGCATTCCCCCACGCCAGGCTGGGGCCGATCAGGGTGCTCAACAGGCCGGGCCACCAGGGCAGGCTGAGCGCCACAGCAGCCGCGCCGCCCCCCGCCAGCAGACCGCTCTCCAGGCCCAGGCCCGCCAGGCTGCCCTGCTCCACGACCATCGTGCGCGCCCGTACTAGCATCCAGGCCAGCAGGAGCAGGAACAGAAAAGCTGCTACCCGGTAATGCACCAGGAATAAACCTCCGCAGGCGATGCCCGAGAGCAGTAGCAGGCTGAAGGTATGCCCGCCCGGGTATAGATCGCTGCGCTGCTGTGGTTTATCCAGCACCAGACGGGTGAGCAGGGTGAAGGCTGCCGGCAGGATCAGCAGGCTGGCGAGCTGGGTGTAGCGCCCCCAGGTCGTGTAGTAAGCCGGCATGGGGGTGAGAAAACCTACCAGTAGGGCGGCGATCAGACCTGCCAGGCGCTGGCGGGTGAGCGTGACTGTGAACAAATACACCGCCAGCACGCTTAACGCGTTCAGCGCCTGCCCGAAGAAGAGCATACTGCGCTCCAGCTCCAGGCCAGACAGGCTGGTGAACAGCGCCAGGGCAGCGTGAAAGCCCGCATGGTAATGGGCCGTGTCGATCTCCAGGAAGGGGGCGTAATCCTGTGGGTAGCGTCCCTCGTCCAGGATCAGGCGCGTGATCAGGCCGTGATGGACCGAGTCCACCCAGGGCGGGGCTGCCAGGTCGCGCACCATGACCATGCGCAGCATAAAAGCCAATCCCAGGATGGCCAGCAGGGCCAAAGGGATCCAGGTGTTGGGGCGTGGCTGAGGAGCTGGGGCTTCAGCCTCTAACGGGATGGAGTCTGCGGCTGGGAGGCTTGCGGTCGGCGGCAGTGAGCTGCCTGGAGGTGGCTGCCTGCGCTGCGGGCGGTGCTGAAATTGCCACCACACCGCCGCCGCACCCAACAGCGCCAGCACCAGCCAGACGGTCAGCGTGTTCCAGCGCAGGCTAATCAGCGAGGTCCACAACAAGACCAGCGGGATCACTGCCAGGCTCAGGCCAACCGCCAGCGCCCAGCGCTCGCCGCGTTCCAGGTGCGTTCCCAGGCCGCTGACTTCCAAGAGCAGCCAGCCTGGCAGGAAGAGCGTCAGCCAGAGCGGGATCAACAGCCAGCTCTCACCCGTGAGCTGGCGGGCGTCTTCCCAGAAGGCTTTCAGGTCATAGCGATACAGCAGGCGGAAGCTCAGGTCGGCTTCGATGGGCTCGCCCGAGATGCTGGCCTCGCCGCGTGGGGAGGCGTTTTCCAGGCGTCCCATCACATCTACCTCGCCATCGTTGGTAGCTAATTCGAGATAGAAAGTCTCTTCAGGGACCTCAGACAGGGGAGGAAATTCGATGGCTACTGGAAATTGCACTGCCATGCGCGCGAAGCTGATCGATTGCTCGAACAAGGCCGTCTCTGCGCCGGGCCTGGAGTAGATGCGTGCCAGCAAGGCGGCATCCTCGCTGTATTCGCTGCCCCTGGGGCGCAGCCAGAGCAGGACTCCGTTAAAGCCAGGCCGGCGCACCACCAGGGTCTGCCCGACCGTCGTCTCCGGGCTGACTGTGCCGACCACCTGCCCGCGGTATTCCTGCATACTGTCGAAATCGGTCAGGGTTGTGCAGGCGCCCAGCAGCATGGATAGCAAAACCAGCACGCCCAGCAGCATGATGTGGGTGTGCCTGGGATGGCTGCGCATGTGTGATTTAGCGCAGGCTGGCTGCGCTTGACCCTTAGCCGTTCTTGACCGGAGTGGTTTTCGGCCCCAGGTTGGCGCGCAGGTATGCTTCAATAAAGCCATCGATTTCCCCATCCAGCACTGCCTGGGTGTTGCCGGTTTCATAATCGGTGCGGTGATCCTTCACCATCTGGTAGGGATGTAGCACGTACGAGCGGATCTGGCTGCCCCATTCGGCTTTGGTGTATTCGCCGCGCAGTACGGCCAGTTGTTCTTCTTGCTCGGCGCGCTTGATCTCGCTCAGGCGGGCGCGCAGCACGCGCATGGCGTTCTCCCGGTTTTGCAGCTGGGAGCGCTCGTTCTGGCAGGTGACCACAATTCCGCTGGGCAGGTGGGTGATGCGAATGGCAGTGTCGTTCTTCTGCACATTTTGCCCCCCGGCGCCTGCCGAGCGGTAGCTGTCAATGCGCAGATCATTGAGATTGATCTCCACTTCGGAGTCATCTTCAACCTGCGGCAGCACTTCCACCAGGGCAAAGGAGGTATGGCGGCGGTGCGCGCCATCAAAGGGCGAGAGGCGCACCAGGCGGTGCACGCCTTTCTCCGGGCGCAGATAGCCATAGGCATACAGGCCATTCACCGCGATGGTGGTGCTCTTAATACCCGCTTCTTCGCCTTCAGTCAGATCGAGGATATCGCTCTCAAAATGGTGCAGCTCACACCAGCGCAGGTACATGCGCTGTAGCATCTCGGCCCAATCTTGCGAGTCGGTACCGCCTGCACCGGCGTGGATCGCCAGCAGGGCATCGCCCCGGTCATACCGGCCGGCGAGCATGGCTTTGAATTCGCGCTGGTCAAGCTCTTTTTCGATGGCAGCCAGCTCCGGCTCCAGCTCGATGCGCAGGCTTTCATCATCCAGCTCGGCCAGCTCCAGGGCCTCCGCCACGCGCTGCTTAAAGCCCAGCCAATCTTCCACATTCTCGCGCACCGAGGCCAGCTTTTTCATGATCTTCTGGGCAGTTTCCGGGGTGTCCCACAAGGCGGGGTCCTCGGATGCCTTTTGCAGTTGTTTTAGCTCGATTTCTAAGGCAGGTACGTCAAAGACGCTCCAGAAGGTGATGGGCTCGGCTCAGGGCGTCAGTTAGTTCGTCTCTCAGGTCTTGCATCATCACTCCAGATATATTGGACTTACGCAATTGGTTGGAAGACCCGCGTAACTCCTAATATAATAAAAAAGATTGGGGAGGCAGGTTCGCTGAACTTACCTGGCCCCGTCCATAATCCCGGCGATAAAGGCATCGGGATCGAAAGGCGTCAGATCGGAGGGCTTTTCACCCAAACCGGCGTAGAAAATTGGCAGGCCTAGCTCGCGCTGGATGGCAAAAGCCATCCCGCCGCGGGCGGATGAATCCAGCTTGGCCAGGATAATGCCGGTCACGTTGACCGCTTCCTTAAATGCGCGTGCCTGCTGCATGGCATTTTGCCCGGTGGTGGCGTCCATCACCAGCCAGACATGCTGCGGCGCGCCGGGCAGGGCCTTGCTGGTCACCCGGTACACCTTTTTGAGCTCTTCCATCAGGTTAAAGCGCGTGTGCAGGCGTCCGGCAGTATCGATCAGAGCCAGGTCGGCTTTGCGGTTGACGGCTGCCTGCACGGTGTCATAGGCTACCGCCCCGGCATCCCCGCCGGCTTGCCCGGCAATCACCGGCAGGTCCAGGCGATCGGCCCACACCTGGAGCTGGTCCACAGCCGCGGCGCGGTAGGTGTCGGCGGCGCCCAGGATCACGCGCTTGCCTTCTTCGGCATAACGCTTGCCCAGCTTGGCGATGGTGGTGGTCTTGCCGGAGCCATTCACGCCCACCACCAGGATGATGGTGGGTTTGTTGCTGAAATCAATTGCAGGTGGGGTATCCAGACGGGTGCGCAGTTCAATGCGCATAGCTTCGCGTAGCTCGTCCTCCCGCGTGAGACCCTGGCTGTAGACGCGTTCCTGCAGGGAGGCGATCACCGCCAGGGAAGTCTCGACACCCAGGTCGGCCTGCACCAGGATGCCTTCCAGATCGTCCCAGGTGGCTTCAGTGATTTGGGTCGCCCCAAAGAAAGTGGCAATTTGCCCGAAAGTTGATTTGCTGGTCTTTGCCAGCCCGCTTTTCCATTTGTCGAAGATGCTCATAGGGGGGAATTATAACATGCAGGTCTGCTCTAATTGTTTTCGCGCATGGCAGCTTGGCGGGCTGACAGTGGCTGTGGTGCGCGCTCTGATTGCAGCTTCCTTGCTCTTCTATCACCTCTCTGGTATAATCCCACAGCTTTGACTAGACCGGTCTGCGGTTTGCCCAAAGCGGCGAACTACGGCCCCGGAGACCTGCTAGAAAATCAACCAAGGAGTGCAGACGTCATGTCTCTCGATAAGGAAGCGAAGAACAAACTGATTGAAGAATTTTCTCGTCATACTGGTGATACTGGTTCCCCCGAGGTCCAGGTAGCCATACTGACCAAGCGCATTACCCAGCTCACCGATCATTTGCGCGCCAATACCCATGATGAATCTTCCCGCCGCGGCCTGTTAAAAATGGTCGGGCAGCGCCGGCGCTTGCTGGCGTACATCCGGCGGAACGATTTCCAGCGGTACATGGCTCTCACCGAACGGTTGAACATCCGTCGTAAGTAGTGGAAGCCCTGAATTTTTGTTGCTAGATTGCAAGCCAACTAACTTTAACGACCAGGGCGCCGCACCTGCTCTGAGCAGGGCGGCGCTTACCGCGTTCAGGAATGGATCATTTTTTCAGGAGGTAGCTGACTCACCTGTCAGGTAATAGCCACTCGCCCATCCCTCAGGAGATGTGGTGAGATCAAACTAGACAATTTATGTTTTTGAATAACCGCTGGTTAGGGGTTGATACCTGCGGCTAACTGGTCCACGCAGACCAGGTTGGCAGCAACTGTCAGTTCCTGACCAGGCGGAAAAAGGATTAGGAGAATTATGGAACAACAAGGTAAGCAATTCACCGCCCAGATCGGCGGAAAAGAGATCGTATTTGAAACCGGCCGTCTGGCCGGGCAGGCTGGTGGTGCAGTCACCATCCAGCTGGGCGGGACGATGGTATTCGCCGCCGCCACCATGAGCAATGATACCCGTCCCGGTATCGACTACTTCCCGCTCACCATTGATTATGAAGAGCGCATGTACGCCGGTGGGCGTATCCCTGGTTCGTTCTTCCGCCGTGAAGGCCGTCCTACCGAGGATGCCATCCTGACCGCGCGCCTCACCGATCGCCCGCTGCGCCCGCTTTTCGCTCAGGACATGCGCAATGATGTACAGGTGATCCTGTATTCGTTCTCGGCCGATGGCGATAACCCGATCGATATCCTGGCAATCAACGCGGCTTCGGCAGCGGTAATGATTTCGGATATCCCCTGGGGTGGCCCGGTCGGCGCAGTACGCGTCGGTCACATTGCCGGGCAATTTGTGCTCAACCCCACTTTCGAAGAATTAAAATCCTCCGACCTGGACCTGCGTCTGGCCGGCACGCGCGACGCCATCCTGATGGTCGAATGTGGCGCTGAAGAAGTGCCCGAAGACGTGATGGTGGCAGCCCTGGACTTTGGTCATCAGGCGATTAAGCCGCTGATCGATATTCAGGAGCAAATGCGCGCCGCAGTCGGTAAAGAAAAACGTACTTACACCCCCTACGGCATCGACGAAGGTTTGCTGTCGGCGGTGAAGGCACGCAGCCGGGCTGCTCTTGACGCTATATTGGATCGCCCGTATGAGAAAGCCAATATGTATGCTGCGATCGACGAAATTCAGGCTCAGGTGGTGAGCGAGCTGACTGCCGAAGATGAAACCCTGCTCAATGGGGTCAAGGCAGCCTTCGACGAGACCCTCAAAGAAGCTGTGCGCCAGCGCATCCTGGATAAAGGTCTGCGTCCCGATGGGCGTGGTTTGACGGATATTCGCCCCATCTGGTGCGATGTCAATTTCAGCCCGCGTGCGCATGGCTCAGGCCTGTTCACCCGCGGCGAGACACAGGTGCTCACCCTGGCAACCCTGGGAACCCCACGCGATGCCCAGGAAATGGATAACCTGACTCCGGTCGACTCCAAACGCTACATCCATCACTACAATTTCCCGCCCTTCTCCACCGGCGAAGCCCGCCCGCTGCGTGGCACCTCCCGCCGCGACGTGGGGCATGGCGCCCTGGCAGAACGTGCCCTTCGCCCAGTGATCCCGGCCGAAGCTGATTTCCCCTATACCCTGCGTCTGGTCTCGGAAGTGCTCTCTTCGAATGGCTCTTCCTCCATGGCCTCGGTGTGTGGCTCGACCCTGGCGCTGATGGATACCGGTGTTCCGATCAAAGCCCCGGTTTCCGGTGTGGCGATGGGCCTGGTCAAAGAAGGCGAGCGTGTGGCCATCCTGACCGATATCCTGGGTATGGAAGATCACCTCGGCGATATGGACTTCAAGGTCGCCGGCACCACTAAGGGCATTACCGCTCTGCAAATGGATATCAAGATCAAGGGCATCACCGCCCAATTAATGACCCAGGCGCTGGCTCAGGCGCGCGTTGCCCGTCTGGCCATCCTGGACAAGATGATGGCAGTGATCCCTGTACCGCGCCCCGACCTGAAGCCGCATGTGCCACGCATCATCACCGTGAAAATTCCGGTGGAAAAAATTGGCGCCATCATCGGCCCTGGCGGCAAGATGATCCGCAGCATCCAGGAAGAGACGGGTGCAAAAATCGACGTCAATGAAGAAGGCCTGGTGTTTATCGCCACCAGCGATGGCGAGAGCGCCCGCCGGGCGCGTGAGCTCATCGAAGGTCTGACCGATTCAGCCGTCATCGGGCGCATCTACACCGGCAAGGTGGTGCGCATCGCCGATTTCGGTGCGTTTGTCGAGATCCTACCCAATACCGATGGCCTGGTGCACATCTCCCAGCTCGATTCCGAGCGCGTGGAGCGTGTGGAAGACGTAGTGCGCATGGGCGATGAGATCACCGTCATGGTGACCGACATCGACTCCAGCGGCAAGGTGCGTCTTTCCCGCCAGGCAGTCCTGGAAGGCTGGACGGTAGAAGAAGCTCAGTCACGCGACCGCCAGCGCAGCGGCGGCGGGCGGCCAAGTGGCGGGCGCACGGGTGGCGACCGTGGCGGACGTTCCGGTGGTGACCGCCGCAGTGGCGGTGGCGACCGCGGCCGGCGCTTCTAAGCCTTTCGCAGTCAGACTCAGGCAGGGCTGTCCATTTGGGCAGCCCTGTTTTTTTAGTTCGTCTCACATAATTACCCGCCTTTAGGTATAATCAGGGCCGGAAGCAGTCCATCGCCCTTTTCGGTCTTATTTATCCACTCAAGCACGTCACACAAATTAGGAGGCTGTCTATGACAACCAATAAGATGGGTATCGCAAGTCTATATGACCTGGATCGCCACGGTCTACGCAATCTGAATATGGTGTACTGGACCTTACCCACTCCCGCCCTGATCGAGCGCATCGTCACCCGCCGCGAAGGTGTGCTGGCACATGAAGGCGCAGTCGTGGTGCGCACCGGCTCGCATACCGGGCGCGCCCCCAATGATAAATTCATCGTCCAGGCTGGCGAATCGGCGCAGCATGTCTGGTGGGGGAAAGTGAACCGCCCCATGGATGAGGCGCACTTCGATCGCTTGCTGATGCGTATGACCGCCTATTTTCAGGGTCGCGACGTCTTCGTGCAGGATACCACCGCCTGCGCCCACCCCGATTATGTGCTGCCGATCCGTGTGATTACCGAGAATGCCTGGCACAGCCTGTTTGCCCGCAACCTGTTCATCCGGCGTAAATTTGAAGAGCTGCCTGAGCATGTGCCGGCTTTCACGGTGATCCAGGCGCCTGGATTTCACGCCATCCCCGATGAAGATGGCACCAACTCTGAAGTCTTTATTGCTTTGAATCTCGAACAACGCATCATCCTGATCGGCGGCACAAGCTATGCCGGTGAGATCAAGAAATCCATTTTTTCGATTTTGAACTATATCTTGCCGCGCCAGGGCGTGCTGTCCATGCACTGTTCGGCGAATGTCGGCGAGCGCGGCGATACAGCCCTGTTCTTTGGCCTTTCGGGCACCGGTAAGACCACCCTGGCCTCCGATCCCGAGCGCGCCCTGATCGGCGACGATGAGCATGGCTGGGGTGACGATGGCGTGTTTAACTTCGAGGGTGGTTGTTATGCCAAGGCGATCCGCCTGCGCCAGGAATTGGAGCCGCTCATCTGGCAGGCCACGCGCCATTTCGGCACCGTGCTAGAGAATGTCAGCTTTGACAGCCACACCCGGCGGCTGGACTTCGACGACGATAGCGTCACGGAAAATACGCGCGTTGCTTACCCAATTGGTTTCCTGAGCAATACCGTCCCGAGCGGGCGCGCCGGGCATCCGGAAAATATCTTCTTCCTCACCGCCGATGCCTTTGGAGTGCTGCCGCCCATCGCCCGCCTGACCCCCGAGCAGGCCATGTACTACTTCCTATCCGGTTACACCTCCAAGCTGGCAGGCACCGAAAAGGGGCTTGGCTCTGAACCCGTGCCCAATTTCTCAGCTTGCTTTGGAGCGCCTTTCCTGCCTTTGCATCCGGGCAATTATGCCAGACTGCTGGGCGAGAAGCTTGCCCGGCATCAGAGCCGCGTGTGGCTGGTCAATACCGGTTGGACCGGTGGTCCATACGGGGTAGGCAAACGCATCCAGCTGCCTTACACGCGGGCGATGATCAGCGCCGCTTTGAACGGAGCGCTGGACCAGGTGTCCTACCATCGCGATCCCAACTTCAACTTTGAGGTGCCGGATGAGGTGCCAGCCGTGCCCACGGTAGTGCTCTATCCCGAGCGCACCTGGGATGATGCGCAGGCCTACTCCGCTCAGGCGCGTATGCTCTGCCAGCGCTTCCGCGATAATTTCCAGAATTTTGCCGCCGAGGTGGGGTCGGAAATCGTCGTTGCGGGGCCGGGCTAGAATTAACACAGTTCTAATGCAACCCTGAGGCTGGAAGCGCATCCAATGGAGTATAAAGTCTGTACTATGGCGCGTTTGGTTAACAGAGCCAACCATAGCAAATAGCCTGAATGCGAAACCGCCTGAATAAGAGGTAAAGTTATGGATTTCAATCTGAGCAATTTGAGTTCGAGTGGCAATACCGCCGGTGAACCAATCCCTGTCAAAGTGCTGGTGCTGGGTTCTGGTCCGGCCGGCTTTTCTGCGGCTTTATATGCCGCGCGTGCAGACCTGAACCCGATCGTCCTGGCGGGCATGGAGCTGGGTGGTCAGGTGGCAGTCACCTATACTGTGGAAAATTATCCTGGTTTCCCGGATGGCGTGAGTGGACCAGGCCTGGTGGAGCTGTTCCAAAAACAGGCTGAGCGTTTCGGCGCTAAAGTTGAATTTGATACCGCCGAGACCGTCGATCTTTCACAACGACCTTTCCGTGTTAAGACCTATAACGCAGAGTATCTGGCGGAAGCGCTGATTATTTCTACCGGCGCTACCCCTAAGCACCTGAATGTACCGGGTGAAAAAGAGCTGACCGGGCGAGGTGTTTCTTACTGCGCTACCTGTGATGGCTGGTTCTTCAAAGAAAAAAATGTGGTTGTGGTTGGCGGCGGTGATAGCGCCCTGGAAGAATCCCTGTTCCTCACCCGCTACGCCCAATCGGTAACCATCATCCACCGCCGCGCTGAGCTGCGCGCCGGGGCGATCCTGCAAAATCGCGCCATGGCTGATCCCAAGATCAAATTTCTGTGGAATTCAGTGGTCACTGAAGTGAAGGGTGAAGGCGCTGTGAAAGCAGTTTCCATCCAGAATGTAGAAACTGGCGCAGTAACCGATCTGCCTATCGATGGTGTCTTCATTTTCATCGGACACACCCCCAACACCCAGCTCTTTGAAGGGCAGCTCGAAATGGACGATCAGAATTACCTGGTGACGGATAAATACATGCGCACCAACGTCCCCGGTGTGTTTGCCGGCGGCGAAGTTGCCGACCCGCACTTCCGCCAGGTGATCACCTCCGCCGGGATGGGCGCGGCGGCTGCCATGCAGGCCAACCATTTCCTGAGCGATCTCGAAGCAGAAGAAGCTGACGCCCCCGCCGAAACTGCCCGGGCCTAATTTTTTTATGGCACGCTTGCCGATTTTTTCAAAGGATGCCAAGGAGAACTAGATGAAAAATAAAGTGTCGATCATTGGCGCCGGCATGACCGGCTCAACCACCGCTCATTGGCTGGCCGAGCGGGAGATTGCCGATATCGTCCTGGTGGACGTCGTAGAAGGCATGCCCCAGGGTAAAGCCCTGGATTTGCAGCAAGCTTTACCCGTCATCGGCAAGGATGTCACCATCACCGGCAGCAACGATTACGACGCCACTGTCGGTTCGGATATTGTGGTCATTACCGCCGGGCTGCCGCGCAAGCCGGGCATGAGCCGCGACGATTTGCTATTCGCCAATGCCGATATCGTGCGTAAAGCAGCCGAAGAGACCATCCGCCGCTCGCCAGACGCTATTTTCGTTATTCTCACCAACCCGTTGGACGCCATGGCTTACCTGACCATGAAAGTAACCGGCGTCCCTGCGCAGCGTGTGGTTGGGCAGGCTGGCGTGCTCGATTCAGCGCGCATGCGCGCCTTCGTTGCCATGGAGCTGGGCGTGAGTGTGGAGAATATCCACTGCTACGTGCTGGGCGGGCATGGTGATGAAATGGTCCCGCTGACACGCGCATCCAATGTGGCTGGTATCCCCCTGGTCGATATCCTGCCCGCTGATCGCCTGGAAGCGATTGTGGATCGCACCCGTAAAGGCGGCGGCGAGATCGTCAGCCTGCTCAAGACCGGCAGCGCTTACTACGCACCGGCTGTGGCGGTGACCCAGATGGTGGACGCCATTTTGAAAGACAAGCACCTGATCGTGCCGGCAGCGACCTATCTCACCGGGCAGTATGGGCTGAATGATCTGTTCTTCGGGGCGCCGGTGCAGCTCGGGCGTACAGGCGTGGAAAAAGTGATCGAGTATAACCTAGCTCCTGAAGAGCTGGCGGCTTTGCAGAAATCTGCAGCCGGCGTGGCAGAGAATATCGCCAAACTGAAACTCTAAACCAATCGCAGCCGGACAAGCATTTTGTCTGGCTGCTTTTTGTTGATTATTGCGCCATTTAGGAGGAATCAATGTTGCTGAAAGAGAAAATCGCTGCTCAGCTGCCTGCCTGGCAGGCACGCGTCAAGAGCTTGTTAAAAGAGAGTGGGGAGGTCAAGGTCGGTGAGGTGACCATCAGCCAGGCATACGGGGGGATGCGCGGTGTGAAGGGCCTGGTGACGGATATCTCCTCGGTGGATCCGAGTGAAGGCATTCGCCTGCGCGGCTTTACCATTCCAGAGCTGATCGAAAAACTACCCAAACCTGCCGGGGCTGACATGCCCTATGTGGGCGGGTTATACTACCTGCTGCTGACAGGTGAAGTACCCACTATAGAAGAAGCCCAGTCTGTTGAAGCCGAATGGAGCGCTCGCAGCCAGGTGCCAGGCTATGTCTTCGATGTTCTGAAGGCCATGCCCGCCAATACCCCCGCCATGACGCTCTTCTCGCAAGCCATCCTGGCTCTGCAGCGTGAATCGGTCTTCACCAAAGCTTATGATGAAGGCATGCGTAAGGACGAATATTGGGAGTATGCCCTGGAAGACAGCCTGAATCTGACCGCCAAGCTGCCTGCCATCGCCGCCTACATCTATAACCTGTCCCAGGGCAAAGACCTGCGCGTTTCAGCCCAACCCGATCTGGATTGGGCAGCTAATTTTGGGCGCATGCTGGGCATCAGCGCACCTGATTTCGCTGACCTGGCGCGCCTGTACCTGATTATTCATTCTGATCACGAAAGCGGCAATGTCAGCGCGCATGCCACCCACCTGGTGGGCACCACTCTTTCAGATGTATATTACGCCGCCTCCGCCGGTATGAACGGCCTAGCTGGTCCCCTGCACGGGCGCGCCAACCAGGAAGCCCTGCACTGGCTGAAAGAAGTGCGCGAGAAGTACGGGCGCGTACCATCCCGCGAGGAGCTGGAAAGCTTCGCCTGGGAGACGCTCAACAGCGGGCAGGTAATCCCCGGCTACGGGCATGCCATCCTGCGCAAGACCGACCCGCGCTATACCGCCCTGTACGAATTCGGGCGCAAATATTTCGGACAGGATGATCTATTTGACCTGGCAGTGCTAGTATATGATGTGGTGCCAGAGGTGTTGAGAAACCAGGGCAAGGCCAAGGATCCCTGGCCGAATGTGGACGCCATCAGCGGCACGCTGCTGCACCACTATGGCGTGCTGGATTGCGGCGGCTCGTGCGGTTTTTACACGGTCGCCTTCGGCGTCAGCCGCATCCTGGGCGTGTCTGCCAACCTGGTGTGGGCGCGCGCGCTGGGCCAACCTCTGGAGCGCCCCAAATCCCTGACTACGGCGGAATTGGAAGCCATTGCAGAGAAAGCCCGCGCCTCCTGATCTGATATTGAGCCTGCAGGCTTAAAGCTGGAGGGCTGTCCCATCATGCATGGGGCAGCCCTTATTCTATCTGATGCGTGTCCGTTCCGCATGCTTGTCTCAACGAACGTCCGGGATTTTATCAGCAACCCGGTAGCCATTTTTCAGCGATTTATAAACTTATTTCGAGCTGTATCGTCACCTGGTCGCCTAAATCTAGGTCTTCCCTCTGGCGGATGCTGGCTTTGATCGGCACAATATAGCGCTCATCCTTTTCAAACAAAGAGGTCTGCCACCTGCTGTTGCCAATCCGCGCACTGACCGGGATCATCCCCCAGCCATAGGTCACGATACCGGAGATGGCCTTCAAGTCGCGCGATTGCTGCTCCGGCACGGTGACGAAATACCATGGGGCAGGGCCCCTCCAGAACCAGATCTCGCCGCTGAACTCTAATATCAATTGCGCTCTTGGCTAAGGCGTCGGGCTGGGGGCAGGCGAGCTGACTGGCGCGCCATCGCTGACCCAGGTGAAGACGCGACTGGCGGAGGCCGCCCCAGCCGACTCCCAGATCGGGTTGCCCTGGTCGTCTGTGCCGGTCTGGCGCACGGTGACCACTGACCAGCGATACACATGTGGGATGCTGTCGCTGGCTCGGAAAGCGACGTTGACGATATGCTTGGTATCGGTCACATAAGCCACCTCGCGGCGACCCTGGCCTTCGGTGATATCTTCAATTGTCACCGCATAGGCTTCGTTGCCGCGCAGTGTGCCGACCGCTGCCCACTGCAGGGTGACCAGCTCGTCGGAGATGGTAAAGGCAGCCCCATCCACCGGCAGCAGTAAGTTTGGCGCCGGGTAAGGTGGAGGTGGGGTGGGTGTGGGTGAAGGTCCTGGTGTGGCGTTGCGCCGGCAGAGCGGGATTTGCAGCAGCTGCCCGGAACGTACGGTATCGTTCACTAAGCCGTTATATTCCCGGATGGCAGCCATCTCTACGTTGAAGTTCAGGGCAATGCTGCTCAGCGTATCCGTATTTTGTACGGTGTAGGGGTATTTCTCACAGGCAGCTTCGGTAGCCTCGGCGGCGCTAAGCGTCGTGGTTGGGGGTGGAGTGTTGGTGGGCGTCGGCTGCGGGATCAGCAAGCGCTGATCCGGGTACACGTTGCTGCAGTCCGCAGCTAGCTCGGGATTGGTCAGCACAATTGAATTTACGGATACGCCAAAGGACAGGGCAATCCCCAGGCAGGTTTCACCGGATTTGACAATATAGGTCTGTGGGGTAGCGCTGGGCTGGGGTGTGGGGCTGGGTGTGGGCGTCTCGGGAGTGGGTGTGTTACTGGGGGTAGGTGTCAGGGTAATGGTGGGGGTGATGGTGGGTTCCACAACCGGAGCAGCCGTCTGCTGCATGGCGTAGTACACCAGCAGCGCGCCAATGGCGATCAGTAATGCCACCAGGCCGATGGCGACGGGCAGGCTGATGGTCAGCTCCGGCATGCGGCTGCCCTGGACCGCTTTTTGCGGGCCGGTAGGTCTTTCGCCGGCGGAAAATTCAGTGCCGCATACCATACAGCGCGTGGCATCTTCGCTCAGCCGCGTCCCGCAGGTTGGGCACGTTTTACTTGGTTTAGATGGTTTTTCGGTAGCCATATCCTCTTCATTCAGTGCAGCATTGTTTGGGTTTGAGCTGCTAAGGGGCGGTTTGCCTCGGGGATTATACCAGCCTTTAAGCCCAGTTAATAGGCTGGGTGTGGCTCGTGTTATACTGCGCTTATGCCGCTTTATGCCGTTTACCTGCATATTCCCTTCTGCACCCATCGCTGTGGTTATTGCGATTTCAACACCTATGCTGGGCTGGAAGACCTGATCCCGGCTTATACGGCAGCCCTGGTGCATGAAATTGAGCTGGTGGCGAGTTCAGCCGGGGAGCGCCTGCCGGCGCAGAGCATCTTTTTCGGCGGCGGCACGCCATCCTTGCTTTCTGGGGCTCAGTTAGCATCCATCCTGCGCGCCCTGGAAGAATCTTTTCACTGGCTGCCTGGGATCGAAATCACCCTGGAGGCCAATCCTGGCACGCTCAGCCTGGCCTCGCTGCAGGAGATGCGCAGCCTGGGCGTGAACCGCCTCAGCCTGGGGATGCAGTCCGCCCATCCCGGCGAACTGCGCCTGCTGGAGCGCCAGCACGATTACCCGCAGGTGGTGCGCGCCGTCAGCGCTGCCCGCCAGGCCGGTTTCGACAACCTGAACCTGGATCTGATCTACGGCCTGCCGGAGCAGGCCCTATCCACCTGGCAGCGCAGCCTGGAACTGGCGCTGGGCCTGCATCCCGAGCATCTATCCCTGTATGCTCTGACCATCGAGCATGGCACGCCGCTTAAGCGCTGGGCGAAGCGTGGTCTGATCCCCGAGCCGGACCCCGACCTGGCTGCAGAGATGTACGAGTGGGCGGATGAGCGCCTGGCTGCAGTCGGATACGAGCAATATGAAATTTCCAACTGGTCCAGGCCTGGACGCGCCTGCCGCCACAACCTGCAGTACTGGCGCGGCCTGCCCTACCTGGGTCTGGGCGCCGGAGCGCATGGCTATGCAAATGGAGTGCGTACTGCCAATGTGCTGGCGCCTGCCGCCTATATCACCCGCCTGGAAAACGGGGCGCTGCAGGAGTTCCCGCGCTCGCCCGCTACCGCCAGCCTCACGCAGGTGGATCGCACTGCTGAGATTGGCGAGACCATGATGATGGGCTTGCGCCTGACCCGGGAAGGCGTCTCGGAAGCCGATTTCCAGGCGCGTTTCGGGCAGGGCCTGGATGAAGTGTTCGCAGCTGAGATTGAAGAATTACGGGGTTATGGTTTGCTGGAATGGGCCGGAGAAGCACCCTGGCGTTGCCTGCGCCTGACGGATCGGGGGCGTTTGCTGGGCAACCAGGTGTTCGTGCGCTTTATCTAAGCATGCACAGCCGGATTATGCTTTGCGATGCAATAGCTGGTTGGCCAGCTCGCGCAGCTTATCCCCTGCTTCTCCTTGCGGCTGAGCTTCGTCCAGCGCCTGAAGTGCTTGCTGCGTCAGGCGGCTGGCATGCTCCTGGGTGAACTCGCGTGCACCTTCCTTGGTGAGTTGTTCCGCCCAGCGCAAGGCTTCTTCTTCCCGGATGGTTCCCTTGGCCCAACGCCGGGCAAAGCTGCCCCCCTGGCTGAGTCCATATAGCACCGGCAGGGTCTTTTTGCCCTGCACCAGGTCGCTCTCGGTCGATTTACCGGTCAGGGCTGAATCCCCCCACATCCCCAGTAGATCATCCTCGGCCTGAAAGGCCAACCCCAGAGCGCGCCCGAACTGGCGGTAGGCATTGACGATGTTTGGCTCTGCCCCGGCTGCCAGCGCACCGATATGCGTGCAGGCGGTCAGCAACGCCGCCGTCTTGCCGCTGATCATCGGCCAGTAAGCATCCAGGTTCAGGTCGCCGCACGCCTCGTAGTGCATGTCCAGGTACTGCCCCTGGGTGAGTTGCAGGCTGGTTTCGTTGAGCATCTGGGCCGCTTTCAAGGCTACCGCCGGATTGGTGGTCTTTTCCAGGCTTAAAACGGCCAGTTGCGCCAGAGTGAACATGGCGTCCCCGGCGTTGATGGCCTGGGGGATGCCCCATTTCTTCCACACGGTGGGTCGCCCGCGCCGCAAGGGGCTGTTATCCTGGATGTCATCATGGATCAGCGAGAAATTGTGGATCAGCTCCACCGCAGCCGCGCCGGACAAGGCATTACGCCACGCACCGCCCGCCGCAGAACACACCAGCAAAAGCAATAAGGGACGCACGCGCTTGCCGCGCGCCGTCCGCCCCGAGCCTTCACCCTCCCAGCCCAGGTGATAGGCCAACATATGGTGCATCTCTTCCAGGCTGCTACCATTGGCGCGTGCCACGACCTGGCGCAGCTCATCTTCAACAGCTTCGAGCATGGTGCGGGTGAGATCTTCCATCCTGTTCCCTCCCTGGCTTATGGTCTGGCTTCCAGCTTGCCGGCTTGCAAAGCAGATAAATTGCCTGCCCCACATCCAAACATGCATACCTGAATCTCACGGCGGAGCTCCTGGATGATCTGCACGGTCACATCCACCCCGGCAACGGCGGCTTTCAAGTATGGGCCGGCCATGCCGCCCAGGCTGGCGCCCAGCGCCAGGCACTTTGCAATTTCCACTCCATCCCTCAGCCCGCCCGAGGCAAATACCAGCAGGTCCGGGGCGGCCCGGCGCACATTGAGAATGGCCTGGCTGGTAGGGATGCCCCAATCGAGAAAGGCGGCTGCCAGGCGGCGCTGGCTCTCATCCGCAGCGCGGTGCATTTCCACCTGCGACCAGGATGTGCCGCCTGCCCCGGCGACATCGATCGCTGCCACGCCTGCCTCTGCCAGGCGGCGGGCATCCGCCTGGGAAAAGCCCCAGCCCACCTCTTTGGCAATCACCGGAATGGGTAAGACCCGGCATACCTGCTCAATCTTATCTAGCAGGCCCGCAAAGCGCGTATCCCCTTCGGGCTGCACAGCTTCTTGCAGGGCATTGAAATGCAGGATCAAGCCATCCGCCTCGATCATATCCACCGCCCGCTGGCAGTGTTCAACGCCGTAGCCATAATTGAGCTGGATGGCGCCCAGGTTCGCCAGCAGTAAAATATCGGGGGCCAGGGTGCGCACCTGGAAGGAAGCTGCCAGATCAGCTTGTTCAAGCGCAGCGCGCTGCGAGCCGACCCCCATGGCAATCCCGGTCGCCTGGGCGGCCTGAGCCAGGGTGCGGTTGATCGTTCCGGCCTGCTCGGTCCCGCCGGTCATGGATGAAATCAGCAGCGGCGCCCGTAAATGTCGGCCAAAAATATTTACACTCAGATCCACCGCTTCCAGGTCCAGCTCGGGCAGCGCCTGGTGGATAAAATGATAGCGTTCCAGGCCGGTGGTCAGCCCTGAACGCACATCTTCTTCCAGGTTTATGCGGATATGATCGGCTTTACGCGCCCCGATGGGCGTAACTTTTGACATGGGTCGGTGTTCCTGTTGTGTGAAGTTATCTTACCAGTCTGGCACACCCCTGTCAATAAATGAGCCCGCATGCGAATCCCGCAGCTCATCCTTGACAGAACGCCCGGCAAGATTACAATAAGCCCCGGTAGGGCAAGCACAAATGTAGCAGGTTCTATCCGGGAATATTTCAAATCATAAATGAGGAGGCAATCTCATGTCAGATACCTACGAGAGCGTGAAGGCAATTATCGTCGATTTGTTGGGCGTGGATGAAAGTAAAGTCACCATGGATGCGCGTTTCCGCGAAGAGCTGGAAGCCGATTCGCTGGACTTGGTGGAATTGATCATGGCGTTTGAGGATAAGTTCGGGGGCGAGATCTCCGACGAAGACGCCCAGACGATCACCACGGTTGGCGAAGCTGTCAAATATCTTGAAAGCCACGGCGGCTAAGTAATACGCTGGTTGAGAGCCAGATTTGTTAAGCTACTTTTAGCGAATTACAAAGTTTTCCCTGACCGGCAGAGAAAAAATTAGCACAGGCGCAGCTCACCCTGAGCAGGGTGGGCTGTGTTAGTTTAACTCGCGCTGAGGCGGCTTGAATTTGATTAAATTTAGATGCTACCCCATCTTATGCAATACAACTTGCTTAACCTATACTTAATAAAATTCCCAATGTAAATTAACGTAACATTCTGCTGTAGTGTGCGTTATACTAACAGAAACCGCACGCGGAAATTTTCCACGTGGAAAGGAGAAACACGATGTTTCAAGTATTGATGATATTGGTCCTGGCAGTCTCCGCCGTTGGAGGCACCGTCAGCGCAGCCGATCAGGCTGTTCCGGGGGACGCTCTATACGGGCTGGACCGCGCCATGGAGCAAGCTTCACTTGACCGTGTTCGCTATGATGTGGATCGCGCCGAGTTAGAACAGCGCTTGATCAACGAGCGCCTGGAAGAAGCAGCCATTCTGCTCCAGGATGATGATGGCCTGGCAAAGAAACCCAAACCTTCAGCGACTCCGGACCCATCGGGGACGCCAGATCCTTCGGAAACTCCGGACCCATCGGAGACACCTGATCCTTCAGAGACACCTGATCCTTCAGAGACACCTGATCCTTCAGAGACACCTGATCCCTCAGCGACGCCTGACCCAGAGAAAACTACCTGCACTGGGGCGAATCCTCACCCGCGGGCGACCGATCTGGCGGAATACTATGCAGTGGATTACGAGACGGTGATGACCTGGTTCTGCGAGGGCAACTTTGGCTTTGGCGAGATCATGCATGCTCTGGAAGCCAGCCAGCAGACTGGAATGACCCCCGAAGAGATCCTGGAAAAGCGCGTTGACCAGGGCTGGGGTCAGATCTGGCAGGAGCTGGGCCTTAAGGGCAAGCCGGCTAAGGAAGCGGATGCACCCCTCGATCCAACGGCTATGCCGCCCACCGCTGAACCAGAAACCGTGGATCCACTTTTAGTGCCTGGCTCCGATAAGGGCCAGCCAGATGACAAGGGTAACCCCGAAAATCCGGGTAAATCCGAGGATCAGGATAAAGGCAAGCCTGAGAAACTGGATAAAACCAAAGACAAGGGCAAGCCTGCTAAACCCCCCAAGCCATCGAAAACCAAGTAGATTATTTAACCTTCAGGCGAGGCCCTCCTGGCAGGGGCCTCGCCTGGTTCCATCTTTATGAACTTTCATACCTTTGCCTGACCCTGGTGCGGATTGCCTCCCCAACACCAGGGTTTTGATTTTAAGAGGCGCCTTAATGGACGTGCTTCATCAACAGCTCAGGGATTTGTTCTGGGTGCTGCGCCACATCCACTGTGGCGGCTTGCAGGGCGCGGATCTTATCCGCTGCCAGGCCGGAGCTGCCTTCTACAATCGCTCCTGCATGCCCCATGCGTTTACCGGGAGGGGCGGTCTGCCCGGCGATAAAGGCCACCACGGGTTTGGTCATGTGATCAGCGATGAATTCGGCGGCTCTTTCTTCATCTGACCCACCAATCTCACCGATCAGCACCACCATCTCCGTCTGCGGGTCTTCTTCAAACATCCTCAAGGCATCGATAAAGTTGGTGCCGTTAACCGGGTCGCCGCCGATGCCCACGCACGTGCTGACGCCCATATTTACCAGCTTGAGCGCGTACAACACCTCATAAGTCAGCGTGCCAGAGCGCGAAACTACACCCACATTGCCGGGCATAGAGATATCGCCCGGGATGATGCCGACCTTACATTCGCCCGGCGTGAGCAAGCCGGGGCAGTTGGGTCCAACCAGGCGCACGTTTTTCTGGTCCAGGTAGTTGCGAACGCGCATCATATCTTGCACCGGGATGCCTTCAGTGATGCATACGATCAGCTCCACTCCGGCGTCGGCAGCTTCAAAGATAGCATCTGCGGCAAATCGCGCCGGTACAAAGATCACGCTGGCGTTGGCGCCGGTGGCTTCCACGGCGAATTTCACCGAATCAAATACCGGCACTTTGCCATCCAGCACCCACTCACCACCCTTGCCAGGGGTTACCCCGGCGACGACGTTGGTGCCGTAAGCCACCATGTGCGTGGTGTGAAAAAGACCTTCGTTCCCGGTGATCCCCTGCACCAGCAGGCGTGTATGTTTATTGATCAAGATGCTCATGCGTCAGGCTCCCTTCGCCACGTTGACTGCCTTTTGGGCAGCCTCCGCCAGGGTTTCGGCGGTGATCATGTGGGCATCCGCCAAAATACGGCGACCTTCTTCAGCATTGGTGCCGACCAGACGGATAACCATGGGTACTTTGGTTTTGACTTCCTTTAAGGCAGTCAGGATGCCGCGCGCCACTTCGTCGCCGCGCGTGATGCCGCCAAAGACATTGAACAGCACCGCTTTGACATTGCGGTCAGACAGGATGATGCGCAGCGCAGCAGCGACTTTCTCGGCATTGGCGCCGCCGCCGATATCCAGGAAATTCGCCGGTTCGCCGCCAAAGAGCTTGATGATGTCCATGCTGGTCATTGCCAATCCGGCTCCGTTCACCATGCAGCCGATATTGCCATCCAGTTTGATAAAGGAAAGCCCGTACTTGCGCGCTTCGATCTCAGATTCGGCTTCCACATCCAGGTCGCGCATTTCGTTTAAATCGCTGTGGCGGAAGAGGGCATTATCGTCCAACACCATCTTGCCGTCTACTGCCAGTAGTTTATTCTCCGCGGTGATCACCAGCGGGTTGATCTCTGCCAGGGTGGCGTCGGCTGCTTTGTAGGCCTGCCACAGGCCACTGGCGATCTGCCCAAAGACTTTCCAATGCTCGCGCGGCAGATCAATGGCCACGGCGATGTCACGCGCCTGGTAATCGCGCAATCCCAGTAAGGGATGGATGGATTCGCGGATAATCTTTTCCGGCGAGACGCGCGCAACTTCCTCGATATCCACCCCACCTGCCGAGGATGCCATCATCACCGGCATGCGCAAAGAGCGATCGTTGGTGATGCCCAGGTAGATTTCCTTGTTGATATTGGCAGCCTCATCTACCAGCACCTTGCGTACCGGCAGACCCTTGATCTCCATCCTCAAGATTTGCGTCGCCAGGCTCTCGGCTTCTTCGGGCGTTTTTGCCAGGCGAATCCCGCCTGCTTTGCCGCGCCCGCCCACCAAAACTTGCGATTTAATAACAACGCGGCCACCCAACTCTTCAGCAATTTGCTTTGCTTCGTGTGCGGTAGCCGCTACTCTTCCCCGAGGAATGGGGATGCCATACTTGGCAAACAGTTGTTTCGATTGATACTCGTGTAGTTTCATGCAGCTGTGACTCCCCTTCAATTCTGAGAGCGCTTGTGCGCTCCGGTTGGATTGGGTATTGAAATTATACCATCAGGCTTTCGGCGCGGCTCGTCCTGCAGGCATCGGCCTGCAAGGTTGGCAGGTTGCCGGTTGCTTTTTGCCTTGCAACTTCAACCTTGAAACTGCGTAGATTATTCTAGATCATAACCTTCAGGACATACACACTTGATTGATTTCCCCTGAAGTGCTTAAGTCCGAATCTTTTTCGAGGAGTATCCATCATGGAAACCAATGTCAAAATCATCGCCTGGCTGCATATTGTCCTCAGCGCCATTGGTCTGGTAGGTGCGCTGTGTCTCAGCGCGGTCGTTTTTGGGGGTGGTTTGATCTCCCAGGATGACACCGCCATCACGGTAACCGGGATCGTAGCACTGTGTATGCTGGGTTTCTTCTTCGTCTTGTCCATCCCGGGTTTGCTGGCGGGGATCGGTTTGTTGAGCTTCCGCAATTGGGCGCGCATCCTGGCAATAATTCTATCGGTGCTGAATCTGATGAATGTCCCCGTGGGCACAGCCCTGGGAGTCTACACTCTGTACGTGATGCTGGACGATGAGACTTCGGCGCTGTTCTCTGCTTATCGTTGACGTCCAATGCGCCAGAAGATCAGACCGGTAGCCAGCCCGGCTGCCAGCACTGCCAGCAGCAGATTGCGCTGGGTATTGACTACCGGGATCACCTCTTCGCTGCCATCCGGTCTTTGAACCAGGATCGACACAGGCCGGTTCCACAACCAGTGCACCTCGCCTCCCGGCAGTTGAAAGCCGGTGCGTTGCGAAAAGGGGATCAGCGTGAATGTCTCTGCCTTTAATGGCGGGCTGGGGTTGGTTTCAATGCGTAAGAAGGCCATTTCAAGCCCCGCCTTCTGTGGGCGGATTGTCCACACCGGGTGGGGTTTGTGTTTCAGTAGGGGTCTCGCTGGCAGACGACCAGCGTTGAGCTACTTTGGATAGCTCCTGATTGGCAGTTCGTAAAGCCGCCAGCAGCTCTTCCCGCACCCGGCTTTCGGCTGCCCCGCTGCGTACACGCTCACCCAGGTCGTCCAGATCATCTTTCAGGCGCTGGCCGGTTGGGCTTTCACGGAAAGCATCCATCTCCTGGCGCAGGGTGGCGCTTAGCTCATTTAAGTTGCTTTCCAGCTCCTCAGACAGGCGTTTGCGCTCCGGGGCATCCCAGGCGCTGCGCAGCGCCTCCAACAGGTTTTTACCCAGTGTGCGGAATTCATCGGCCAGGTTTTCTTCAGGTGCTCGTTCTTCGCTCATGTGACTCTCCTTTGGCAGGCGCGATATCATAAGCTTATTTTGCCCCAAGCCGCCCGCCTGTCAAGAGGTGGGCGGCTTTTCTCATGGCTTACACATGCTTTATGGGAGAGACTGGCTAGAATTTTATCAGCTCCGAAAATCATTCGAAGCTGGCCGGCACCGAGATTAATAGCATGGCAAGTAGGGACTTCTCGGTTTATACTAGCCATGATGGCTGCTCAGGATGGGTTGACTTCAAATTTTTCTTGAAGTACGTAACTCCTGTTAGATGCATTGTGGCGCAGCAGAACGCAGTTGATCGCGTATAAGAAGGAGCCAGTATGCCAAAAAAACGCTCTCTGGCTGTAATTTTAGCTGGAATTGTTGGCTTGAGCCTGTACCAGTATCGCCGGCAATTGATTGGTCAGGCGCTGCGCTTGCGCCCGCCGCGCTATGGGGTGCAGGTACAGCGCAATATCCAGATTCCCATGCCGGATGGTGCGCTGTTGGCTGCCGATCTGTATACCCCGCGCTCGCCCAGGCTGTTCCCTACCTTATTAATGCGCACTCCTTACGGGCGCGGCCTTACCGTTGGCCCGAGCGGTATGATGATGAGCTTTCTCGCGCAGCGTTTTGCCGAGCGTGGTTATAACTTACTGGTCCAGGATGTGCGTGGGCGTTTCGATTCCGGTTCCGATTTTGTGCCCTTTGTTCACGAAGCTGCGGATGGCCAGGCTACGATTGCCTGGATCGTGCGCCAGGACTGGTTTAACGGCTTGTTGGGCATGTGGGGAGCCAGTTATATCGGCTATACCCAATGGGCGGCTGCGGCTGGCGCTTCACCATCCTTAAAAGCAATGGTCCCGGCGGTTACTGGCGCCAACCTCCCCGTGTCCTTCCTGAACCAGGGGGCTTTTGGGCTGGACACCAGCCTGCGCTGGATGTACGAACTGGATGCCATGCAGCGCCGCACCTGGTTGCGCAGCCTGTTGGGTCTGGGGCGTATGGCGCCCGTGATCATGGAGCGCCGTTTGCGGGTGGCTGCCAACCACCTGCCGCTGGTGGATGTGGACCGCCTGACCACCGGCAATCAGGTTTCTTTTTACCAGGAATGGCTGCAGCATCCCAGCCTGGACGACCCTTATTGGCAGGCAGCCGACTTCTCAGCTCAGGTTGGGGGAGTTACTGCAGCCGTGCATTTCATTTCGGGCTGGTACGATCTCTTCCTGCGCGACCTGCTGGCGGATTATGCCTCTTTAAGGCGCAGCGGGCAGCAGCCTTACCTGACGATTGGGGCCTGGTTCCATATGCACACCGATCTGGCCAGTGAAAACCTGCGCCAGGGGATCACCTGGTTCGATGCAACTTTGAAGGGCGACCGGCGCGGGCTGCGCCAGGCTCCCGTACGCGTCTACGTGATGGGCTCAGACCAGTGGCGTGAATTTCCCGATTGGCCGCCGCCGGCGCAAAAGCAGGTCTGGTATTTGCAAGCAGGTGGGGACCTGGACCAACAGGTGCCTGCCAGTCCGGCGGAGCCCAGCCGCTATACCTACGACCCTCACGATCCCACACCGGCGCTGGGGGGTCCCCTGCTCAGCCTGAGCGCCGGCGCCACCGATAACCGCCCGTTGGAAGCGCGCCCAGACGTGCTCACTTTCACCACCACACGCCTGCAGGCCGACCTGGAAGTGATCGGACCGGTACAGGCACGACTGTATGTGCAATCCGACCGGGCGCATACCGACTTCTTCGCCCGCCTGTGCGATGTTTCTCCCAATGGGGAATCGCGCAATATCTGTGATGGTTTTCTGCGTTTGTTCCCCGGCAGCGCCGACGCCCAAACGGATGGCAGCCTGCGTATTGAGCTGGATCTATGGGCCACCGCGCACTGTTTCCGCGCCGGGCATTATCTGCGCCTGCAAGTCTCCAGTGGGGCGCACCCGCGCTTCGCCCGCAATCCCGGCAATGGTCTCCCGCTCAGCCAGGTGGTGGAAATGCTGCCTGCCCAACAAGCCCTCTACCATGATGTGGATCACCCATCTATGCTGGTGCTGCCGGTGATGCAGGATTGAGCTTGCCCAGGTACGAATTGGAGTAGATGTGATGCCTGATTTATATGCTGGCTTACCGGCGCTGTGGCGGCGCAGGCTTATGTGGATTGCCAGTGGCGTATCCATCCTGGTGCTGTCTGTTTTCAATGGGATGGGTGCGCCGCTTACCACCCCCGCAGCGCCCTGGGGTATGGTTTCTTTTCAATTGGCGCGCACACCCGAGCAGGTGCAGGCCATCCTGGCGAGCTGGGACGCGCTGACGCGCCAGGCGGCTGCTTTTTGCCTGGGATTGGATTACTTGTTCATGCCTGCCTACGCCCTGGCGATTGGCCTGGCAGCTCGCTGGGTTGGGGTGGCGCTGAAACAGCGCGGCTGGCCTCTGGCAGGCAGCGGGGTACCCCTGTCCTGGGCTGTGTGGCTGGCTGCACTGCTAGACGGGATTGAAAATGCTGCCCAGACCGCCATGCTTTTTGGCAGCAGCAATGCCATTTTGCCAGGGCTGACCTGGTTGGTGGCGATGGTCAAATTTGGCCTGGTTTTCGCGGCGCTGGTTTATGTTTTCTATGGGCTGGTGGTGCGTCTGGGGATCAAGCTGTCTGATTCTGCCCCGCAAGCCTGATTGATTCTGCAACCATCTGGTGTCTGCAGCGTATATGGACTAGAAACACGTTCTTACACAGATGGAGGTTTGAGATGAAAACGAAAGCTTTATTAGCCATTGTATTGGTGCTATCCCTGGCGGCCATGGCGTGCCGTGTGAACATCGATCTACCAGAAATTGAATACAAGACCAGCGCAACCGTGACAGAGCAAGTCCAGGTTCCTGTTCCCGAGGGCAGCACCCCCGTGGATGTGAGCTTGAACTTTGGAGCCGGGCAGCTTAACCTGGATCCTGGCGCAGAGCAGAACCTGATCCAGGGGACAGCGACTTACAATGTGCCCGATTTCAAGCCGCGCCTGGTCACCACGACCAGCGGGATTGAGCTATCGAGCGGTGAGCTAGAAATTAACGCCATCCCGCGCCTGGCTAATGACATTGAGAATCAGTGGGATCTGCAGTTAGGCAGTACACCCATGAACCTGAGGATCAATGCTGGGGCCTATCAGGGCCGCTATGAGCTGGGCGGGCTGGCGCTGACCGGTCTGGATATTTCCGATGGGGCTGCAGATGTAGAAGTCAACTTTGCTGAAGCCAACCTGGTGGAAATGGATACCTTGCGCTATGGCACCGGAGCCTCCCAGGTCAGCTTAACCGGCCTGGGGAATGCTAATTTCAGCGATCTGATCTTCCGGGGTGGAGCGGGTAACTATACCCTGGACTTTGGGGAAGCTTTGCTGCGCGATGGGCGGGTAGATGTAGAAGTGGGCATCAGCAGCTTGCGCATTGTGGCGCCTGAGTCTGCCAACGTGCAGGTGATTGTAAGCGGTGGCCTGTCGAGTGTCTCGGCCAGCGGCGCCTGGAGCAAAGTGAACGATGAATACCGGCTGGACGGCACTGGGCCCAGCCTGGTGATCGAAGTCACCATGGGCGCCGGCAGTCTGGAGCTGCGCACGCCGTAAAGTATCGGTCTACTAAAAACATACGGGGCTGTCTCGAAGATTGAGAAAGCCCCGCAGTTATTTAATTTTTTTCCTACCCGGAAGATCAGTCCTCCAGCGCGGAGTAGCCGGGGCCTTTCTGGAAGTAATCGTAGTTGGGTTTAATATCTTCGGTCAGATCCACTTCTTCACCGGCTTCCAGGGCGCGTGTGCACTCCAGGACGACCGTATCACCGTGATGGTTGGTGCCGTCGTAATGGCTGGTCAGGCCAACGCGGCTGATCAGCTCGCCGCCTTTGGCGGTGTACTGAGCGGGCACTTCATCTTCGGGGAAGATGGCTTCGAACGGGCATTCGGGGACGCATGCGCCACAGTCAATGCAGGTGTCGGGGTCAATATAGTACCAAGGCCACTGATCCTGGGGTTTACCGGGGACGATGCACTCCACCGGGCAAACTTCCACGCAACCCGAATCGCGCAAACAAAGGCTGGTGATGATATACGTCATAGAAAAAACCTCCGTGTTTGTTAAAGTGGATGATAATTTGAGCTTTTGACAACTGTATTGTACCTTAATTATGACAAGGGGACAATAAGCAAGATCATAGCAATCATATTAATCATATTAATCCGATTTAAAGCGGATGCGGGTTTGCAGCTTGTGTAGACCTGTAAACTCAGGTACTAATCTTGACAAGATTGGTCTTTAAAATTATGATGATTGGGAAGTGATTTGCGCCGGGGGCGTATGTTGCGCGAACCGGCGTTGATAGCTACCCTACCCACTATTTGATCCTATAGGAGGCCGAATATGTTCTATAAATTACTTGCCGCGCTAGACCGCAAAGTTAAGTTCCCAGAAGCGCAAGCTCACTGTGATATCCCGTGCGGGATCTACGACCCGATTGTCGCGCAGATCAATGCGCTCACCGTCGTGCGTATGCTCGACTTGATGGCGGATCTGGATGCCACCACGGGCGATAAGCTGGCTTACCACAATTCGATGTCCCGCTATATCGCCGTAAAGGAAGAGCACGCCGAGAAAGCCAAGCACGAAATCCGCGTGATCTTTGGCGATTACATCAAAGCCCCTCATGTTGAAAAATATCCCGAGCTGCCCACCCTGGTGCACAAGATTATGATGGCCGGCTCCAAGGTCCGCCAGAGCACCGACCGGGCCGCGGCGGTGGAATTTGTGGAGTTGATCAACAAATTCGCCCAGATCTTCTGGGAGACCAAAGGCATCAGCACCAAGCGCGCCAAAGCGCCCTACAAGCCCGAGCTGGAGCTGGTTTACCCCAATCTCTAATTGCCCATGTGTCGCCTTCTAAAAGTACATGGCGACAGTCTGATTCCGGACTATCAGGAAGGGGATTTTGTGCTCGTTTCCAAAATCCCCTTCCTTTTTGCATCCCCGCGCCCCGGTCAGGTGATTGCCTTTCACATGCCTCCTTATGGTACGCTGATCAAACGGGTTGAGCAGGTATTGGAAGGCGGCCATTCCTTTTTTGTCGCCGGCACGCACCCACTCAGTGTGGACAGCCGCCAGTTTGGCCCGGTGAGCCGCCAGGCGCTGCTGGGACGGGTGGTCTGGCATATCCCAAAGCCAGGCTAGCCTGGCTCGCCTGAAAAGCCAGCTTGGTTCGCCCGAAATAACCGGCTTCCTTTATAATGGGCGTCATGTTGCAGCCCGCCAATTCGCCGCGTGTGCCACCCTTCGTAGCCCTGACTTTCGGTATTCTGGCCGTTTCCACCGCCGCCATTTTTATCCGTTTTGCCCAGTCTGAAGCGCCCTCCCTGGTGATTGCTGCCTATCGCATGGGTCTTTCAGCGCTCATCCTAGCGCCTTATGCCTGGCTGCGTCACCGCCAGGAGCTGCGCAGCCTTGACCGGCGTTCTCTGGCTTTAGCCGCGCTTTCCGGACTGTTTCTGGCTTTGCATTTCGCTGCCTGGATCACCTCCCTGGAATATACAACCGTTGCTAGCTCGGTGGTCCTGGTGACCACCACCCCCCTGTGGGTCGCCTTGCTTTCGCCCTTCTTTCTGAAAGAATCCCTCACCCGCCCAGTCTTGCTGGGCCTGGGATTGGCTCTCAGCGGAGGGCTGGTGGTCGGGTTAAGTGATGCCTGCGTCTGGCAAGGTGGGCTGGTTTGCCCCTCTCTGGCGGAGATGGTGCGCGGCCAGGCTTTCCTGGGGGATGCGTTGGCTTTGTTTGGAGCCTTGATGGCGGCTTCTTATATTATGATCGGGCGCAGCCTGCGCATGCAGTTGTCCTTAGGAGCATACATTTTTGTGGTCTATGGCATGGCTGCGCTGGTGCTGTTGGGGCTGGTGCTGTGGAGTGGGCAGCCCTTGGGAGGCTATTCCTCGCCAACCTACGGCTGGTTCCTGCTCCTGGCGGTGGTGCCGCAGCTCTTCGGGCATACGGTCTTCAATTGGGCTTTGCGTTATATCTCTGCTGCCTATGTCTCCGTGACGCTGCTCGGCGAGCCGGTCGGCTCGACCATCCTGGCCTATTTTCTGCTGCAGGAAAGCCCCACCTGGATTAAAATTATTGGTGCTATACTTATTCTTACTGGAATCAGTGTGGCTTCGCGCGGCGAATCGCGCCGGGTAAAAGCAGCTCTGCCCACCAATAAACCGGCTGGCGGGCCAATACCCTGAGCGCAAACAGCCACTACTCAACACCTTAATTTTGCATGCCTGTAAAGCCCTCCCCACCTCCGATCCCTAAAAAAATCTCCAGCGTGCCTGCTCGGAAAGGCGCAGCTTCAGCTCCAGCATCCCCTGCCGGGTCGCCTTTGGCGTCTCAACCTGCCAGCTCTCCGGCGCTGGACCGCACGGTGAATTTACTGACCCAGTTTCAGCGTTTCGCGCGCGATTTTTGGGGTGTGGTCAGCCTGGCGCTCTCGGTGATGACCTTCTTGCAGCTGCTGCTGCCCGCAATGCCCGCTGGGGTACTGCTCTCCTGGTGGGTAGGCCAGCTGCGGCACCTTTTGGGTTGGGGTAGTTTGTGGGTGGTGGTCGCACTGGGTTTCCTGGGCATCTGGCTGCTGCAGCGCAAGGAGCTCACCGGCTCGGGACGCATCCCCTGGCTGCGCGTCTTGCTCCTGGAGGTGGCGGCTTTTGCCAGCATTGCTTTGCTCGCCGTCTTCGGCGGCACCGATTTGCTGGCTGCAGAAATGGGCCAGGATGGCGGCATTGTCGGCTGGGGCCTGGCGGAGCTGATGCGTGTGCTGATGGTGCCCTTTGGTCTGGGAGGCTCGTTGTGGCGCGCACTGCTGTTGATCCTGATTGCGGGGCTGTCCTTGTTTATCGGCCTGGGGTTGGCGCAGCGCCTGATGAATCTGGCGGTTCAGGCTCCCCAAACCGGCATGCTGAACCCGGACGAGCTGGATGGCGGTCCGGTGATCAGCGAAGCGCCGCTCCTGGGTGTGTCCAGGCCCGATCTGGCTGCTAAAGCTGCCAGACGACGCGTCCAGTTGCCAGCCGAATTTCGAAAAAAGCTGGCCATTCCGGCTGTTGAGGACGAACGCCCGGCAGAACCGGTGGCACGCGATGAGCGCTTGCCGCCTTTAGACTTGCTGGTGCATGACCAGGCCAATCGCCCGGACGAGCGCAATATCAACCTCACCGCCGGTTTGATCGAAAAGACCCTGGCCGAGTTCGGCATCCCCGCCAAGGTGGTCGGCTTCCGCGTCGGCCCCACGGTGACTCAATTTGCCATCGAGCCGGGCTTTGTAGATAAAGGGCAGAATGGTGATGGGGAGGCGCGCCAGAAGGTGCGCGTGGCCCAGATTGCCAGCCTCAACCGCGACCTGGCGCTGGCTCTCTCGGCGGAACGGCTGCGTATCGAAGCCCCGGTGCCAGGGCGTCCCTATGTGGGTATCGAAGTCCCCAATTCGCGCTCCAGTTATGTGCGCTTGCGCCAGTTACTGGAATCGGAAGCCATGGCCAGGGTTAATTCACCCCTCGCCATTGCTCTGGGGCGCGACGTATCGGGTGCGCCGGTGGTGGGCGACCTGGGGAGCATGCCGCACCTGCTCATCGCCGGGACAACTGGCTCGGGCAAGTCGGTTTGTATTGCCGCCATCACCGCCTGCCTGGTGATGAATAACACTCCTGAAGATTTACGCCTGGTGATGGTGGACCCCAAAATGGTCGAGCTGGTGCGCTTCAATGGTCTGCCGCACCTGTTAGGTAAGGTTGAAACCGAGCTGGAACGCATCCTGGGCGTGCTGCGCTGGACGGTGGTGGAGATGGATCGCCGCTACAAGCTGCTGGAAGCCACGCACTCGCGCAACCTGGATACCTATAACCGCAAAGCCCGCCGGCGCAAGGGTGAAGGTCCTTTGCCACGCATTGTGCTGATGATCGACGAGCTGGCAGACTTGATGATGTCGGCGCCTGACCAGACTGAACACAACCTGGTGCGCCTGGCACAGATGGCGCGCGCCACCGGCATCCACCTGGTGGTTGCCACCCAGCGCCCCAGTACCGATGTGGTGACCGGCTTGATCAAGGCCAATTTCCCAGCGCGCATCTCTTTTGCGGTCGCCTCAGGTGTTGATTCACGCGTCATCCTGGACACCCAGGGAGCCGAGGCCTTGCTGGGGCGCGGCGATATGCTCTTCCTTTCGCCTGAAGCCTCGTCTCCGATGCGCTCGCAAGGGGTGTGGGTCACCGATCAGGAGATCGAACGCATCATTAATTTCTGGCAGAAATCTACGCCAGAGTTGGAGCAAGGCGAAACCCCGCCGTGGGATGATTTGCTGGAGCAGGAAAGTATGCTGGCGGATCGCGATGACCTGCTGGAGCAGGCGGTTGCGATCATCAAAAAGACGCGCCGGGCCAGCGCCTCGCTGCTGCAGCGCCGATTGCATATCGGCTACCCGCGTGCCGCCCGCCTAATCGATGAACTATCCGAGATGGGCTATATCGGTCCGTCCATGGGCGGTGGGCGCGAGCGCGAAGTCCTGATCTCGGATGATGAGCCAGACTTCTCCTCCGCAGAAGGCGAATAATTCACTTGTTGTTTCCCATCGCTATCTGGACAAATCCTGTTGATCTTATCTTGACAGCCCTGCGGGCATGGGATAGCATAGCTTATCGTTTATCGAGAACAAATCCTGACCTGGAAGGTAAACCCTGCTTTTGGAAAAAGCCAGTGAACGTACCCAACCCATGACTCTGACTGATTTAATGCGCCTGCGCTTTAAAGGCATACTGGACCCCATCGGTCGCTTGCTAAATAACTTAGGTTTAATGCCCAACACCATGACCTTGCTGGGTCTGGCGGGGAATACTGCTGGAGCGATTCTATTGGCCCGGGGTGAAATGTTCTGGGGTGGCATCCTGATCTTGTTAATGGGCCCGGTAGACGCCCTGGATGGCACCATGGCGCGCCTGCGAGGCATGGCCAGCGACTTCGGCGCGTTTGTCGATTCGGTCACCGACCGTTACTCCGAGCTGGTGATCTTCGGTGGCTTGTTGTATTACTTCGCCAACCAGGGCGATACCCTGGCTGCCATCCTGGTGTTCGTTGCTGCAGCCGGATCCGTGCTGGTCTCTTATGTGCGCTCGCGCGGCCAATCTCTGGGTGCAGATACCAAAGTCGGCATCCTTACCCGCATGGAACGCTATCTGGTCCTGGCGCCGGCTTTGCTGCTCAACCAGCCGGTTTGGGGCTTGTGGGTTATCGCTGTCCTGGCCAATATTACCGCGCTCCAGCGTATCTATGACGTGCGTCGCCAGTTGACCAATCCACCTGCGAACAAAAAGTAATTATTTTTCATCTCCCATGGTACCAAGCAAAGTGAGGCAAAATGCCTGGCATAAAAATTGGTGATTTTACGTTATTTACCTGGTATGGATTGATCCTGATGGGCGGGGCGGTGTTTGCGGCCTGGGTCGCCAGCCGTGAAGCCAAACGGCGCGGCTATAACCCTGAATTGGTGTGGGACGCACTGATCTGGATCCTGGTTGCCGGCATTGTAGGGGCGCGCCTGTGGCACATATTCACCCCTTCTCCATCCCTTCAAGCCCAAGGCATTACCACCTATTATTATCTCACCCATCCCCTGGACGCGATCTGGACACGCAACGGAGGACTGGGAATCCCTGGGGCGGTGATTGGCGGTGCACTGGCGCTGTACTATTTCACCCGCAAGCGCGGTATGAGCTTTGCCGTGTGGGCGGATATTGCTGCTCCGGCAGTGGCATTGGGCCAGGCGATCGGGCGCTGGGGCAATTACGTAAACCAGGAGCTGTACGGGGCTCCCACCGATCTGCCCTGGGCGATCACCATCGAGCCGCGTTTTCGTCTGCCAGGCTTCGAGAATTACGCTACCTTTCACCCGCTCTTTTTGTACGAATCGCTGTGGAACTTCGCCAATTTTGTATTTCTGCTCTGGCTGGGGCGGCGCTATCCTGAGAAGCTGAAAGATGGCGACCTGTTCCTGATCTACCTGATCACGTATCCTGCGGCGCGTTTTCTGCTGGAGTTTATCCGCCTGGACTCGGCTCAGGTTGCCGGGCTAAACGCCAACCAGACCGCTATGGCAGTTGTGGCAGTCCTGGCCTTGCTGGTGTTGATCTTGCGCCACCGCAAGCCTGCACAGTCTGTGGCATGAACCACCTAACTGATCTGTAATCTATAACCCGCCATCCAGGGGTTAGAATACTTGGCATAAGCCGTACTCAGCTCGGCTGGCTGCGGCATTACTAGACCTTTGCAGAAGATTGGCTGGAAATGATCCAGACACAGGACCTGAGCAAACGTTTCGATAATTTCCTGGCCGTAGATGGTGTTACCCTTGAACTGGGCGCTGGGCAAGTTTTGGCATTGCTTGGGCCGAATGGCGCTGGAAAAACAACCACGGTGCGCATGCTCACCTCGATACTGCGACCTACCTCTGGCTGGGCGCGCGTGGCAGGTTGGGATGTCGCCACGCACCCGGCCCAAGTGCGGGCTGCCGTGGGCGTGCTGACGGAGCAGCATGGCCTGTACGGGCGCATGCGCGGGGATGATTATCTGGATTTTTTTGGTCAGGTGTATGGTTTAACCACCCAGCGCCGCCACCAGCGCACGCAGCAGCTTTTAGACCAATTTGGCCTGGCGCAGGATGGTCAGCGCAGGATTGCTGAATATTCCAAAGGTATGCGCCAGAAGCTGGCCCTGGCGCGGGCTTTGCTTCACGAGCCGCCAGTGCTGTTGCTGGATGAGCCTTCCTCCGCCATGGACCCCGAGAGCGCCCACCTGGTGCGCGATGCCATCCGGGACCTGCGCTCCGCAGAACGCGCCATCGTGATTTGTTCCCACAACCTGGCTGAAGCCGAAGAATTAGCCGACCAGATCGCCATCATTCGCCGCGGGCGCATCATCGCCCGCGGCTCTCCGGAGGCCCTTAAAGAGAGCTTGCTTGGCCCGTTGGAATTCGAGCTGCGCCTGGGCACGGTAACGAACGGTTCCCGGCCTCCACTGCCTCCGGCGGTTGAAATCACTGCATTTGGAGCGGATTGGCTGCGTTTCCGCACGCTCGATCCTCTGCGAGATAATCCGGAGGTCCTGCGCGCTCTGCTGGCGCACGGCTTGCCTGTTGTCAGCTTGCAGGAAGTACCGCGCAGCCTGGAAGAAGTCTATTTACGCGCCATCGCTGCACCTGCGGCAGAGGAGCTGCCCCATGCTGGATAGCCTGCGCCTGGCCTGGATTATTACGCGCCGCGAAGTGAGCGACCAGCTGCGCGACTGGCGTATCATCCTGCCGGTGCTTCTGTTGACCATTTTTTTTCCCGGTCTGATGAATTTCACCGCCGGTCAGATCACGGGTTTTGTGGAGAGCTACAACGCCCCACTGATCGGCGATCGCTTGATCCCTTTCTTGTTGATGATTGTGGGGTTTTTCCCCATCTCGGTGTCGTTGGTGATAGCCCTGGAAAGCTTTGTGGGTGAGAAAGAACGCCACAGCATTGAACCGCTGCTCAGCTCGCCGCTCTCTGACGGGCAGCTTTATCTGGGCAAACTGGCTGCTGCCGTAATTCCTCCTTTGCTGGCCTCCTATCTGGGTATCACGGTGTACCTGATCGGGGTGTTTTTGGATGTGGGCTGGCGGCCCACATCCATTTTGCTGCTGCAGATCGTCTTGCTGACCACCGTGCAGGCGGTCTTGATGGTCAGTGGGGCTGTGGTGGTCTCCTCGCAAACCACTTCCGTGCGGGCTGCGAATTTGCTGGCTTCTTTTATCATTATTCCCATGGCTCTGCTCATCCAGGGGGAAAGTGTGGTCATGTTCTGGGGCAGTTATTCTAGCCTGTGGTGGATCATCGCGGGGCTGGCTGTGATTGCCGGCTTGCTGGTGCGCACGGGTCTGGCGCACTTTAATCGCGAAGAATTACTCGGGCGCGAGTTGGATTCGCTCAACCTGCGTTGGAGCTGGCGCGTATTCAGCCAGCAATTCCGTGGCGGAGCCCGCTCCTTGCGTGGCTGGTACCAGGCGCAGGTCTTCCCGGCAGCCCGCCGCCTGGGCATACCGGCGGCGATGATGTTGCTGGCGCTTGCAGCGGGATTGCTGGTCGGCGCCAGCCAGGCGCGGGTTTTTCCGCTTCCACTGGAAATGCTCAGCCTGAATAGTCTGGATGATGGTTTTGTGGAAGGCCTGGAATTATTAAATCTCTTCTCCCCTTTGGGTGTGGGTACGGTCTGGCTGCACAACCTGCGCGCCATCCTGCTGGCAACCGTGCTGGGCATTTTTTCTTTTGGGGTTTTAAGCGTGCTGGTGCTGATGCTGCCATTTATGATCGTGGGGTACCTGGCGGCTGGGGTTGCCAGCGCAGGTACCAGCCCCGGGTTGTTCTTGCTGGCGTTCATTGCCCCCCATGGCATGTTGGAGATCCCGGCGCTGGCTCTGGCTGGCGCAGCTATCTTACGCATCGGGGCTACTCTGGCTGCTCCGGCCGAGCATATGACTATTGGCGAAGCCTGGTTGCGCGCCGTGGCTGACTGGGCTAAAATTCTATTGGGTCTTGTGCTGCCCTTGCTCCTGGGTGCAGCCGCTATCGAGGTCCTGCTAACCCCGCGCCTGGCTGTCCTGCTCCTGGGCAATTAAGCTCGAGTTATGAAGGGAATATCCTAACCATGCCAAAATTAATCTACCTGGGCGTATCCAACGCCATCCCAACCGCACAGCACGAGAATACCCACATGGTGTTGGTGGGGGAGTCGCGCGTGGTGCTCATCGATACCGGGCACAATCCACTCATTCGCCTGGGGCAAGCCGGGCTGGAGTATTCCCTGATCACCGATCTGATCCTGACCCATTTTCACCCCGATCACACTTCCGGGGTGGCTTCCTTTCTGATGAGCTCCTGGCTGATGGGACGCAAGACCGGGCTGAATGTTTACGGGCTGGAATACACCCTGGAACGCACGCGCAAGCTGATGGAGTTTTATGACTGGGGGAGCTGGCCAAATTTCTACTCGGTGAATTTTATCCCACAGCCAGCCCAAGAGATGGCGCCTGTGCTGGACTGTGCGGATTTCCGCATATATTCATCTCCCGTGCACCACATGGTGCCCAATATCGGCCTGCGGGTGGAATTCAAAGCCAGCGGCAAAGTGCTGGCATATTCCTGTGATACCGAGCCATGTGCTGAGGTTGTGCGTCTGGGCTGCCAGGCAGATATGCTGGTCCATGAAACAGCCGGCCAGGGATTGGGGCATACCTCCGCCCGTCAGGCCGGGGAGATCGCCCATGAAGCCGGCGCACGCCAGCTACACCTGATCCATTATCCCACCTGGAACTACGACCCTGCGCCGTTGGTGGCGGAAGCTGCACAGACCTTCTCAGGTCCAGTCGCCCTGGCCGATGATTTTATGACTTTGGAATTTTAATGCGTTAGGACTTACGCACTTGGTTGGAGGATGGGGGTTGTTGGGCGTGCGCAGCACGCCCAACAACCCCCATTTTCCCCGGAACTGCGTAACTCCTATGCGTTTTAAATCGAGTAGGGGGCGGTTAACCGCCCCCTACTCGATTTAATGACCCAGTTTACCAGCCTTCGATGTACGGCTTCCACTCCTGATTTTCAGGCAGGTGGCGGGCGAAGAAGTAAATTGCTGAAGCAGGCGGCTCTTTGGCTGGGCGCAGCAGGTTCATCTGCGCCTGCTCGGCAGTACGCCCGCCCTTGCGGTGGTTGCAGGCCGGGCAAGCTGCCACCAGGTTATCCCAGCCATAATGCCCACCCAGGCGGCGCGGGATGATATGGTCAATCGTCAGATAGGAGACACGCTGCCCGCAGTACTGGCAGGTATATTCATCCCGGCGCAAGATTTCGCGCTTGGTCAGATGCACCCTGGGGCGCGGGCGGCGTATCATATGCTCCAGGCGAATGACAGATGGCCGCGGCAAGTTGAGCGAGACGGTTTTGACGACACCTCGCCCATTGAGCACCAGGCTGGCTTTCCCGGAAAGCATCAGGCCCAGGGCCCGCCGGGTGGTACAGACATGGATAGGCTCAAAATTGGCATTCAGGACCAGCACGGGTTCATGCATCTCAGTGTCCCTGCGGCAATGTGCGAATTATAGCACGCCCTGCCAGGATGCAAAATCCCTTAATCAGCATCTAATTCACTCGGATTGCGCCTGGAAGAGCTCTCTCATCGCCTCGTCCGGTACCTAATTCCTGTAAAGGTTGCGAAGTTCCTCAGGTATAATTGCCCTATGCAAGCCAGCGCAACTACCCAGGAATATCGCCCGGTGCTGACTTCCCGGGTCGGGGAGGGGCTGGCATGGCTGGCGGCGCTTAGCCTGGGCGCAGCCGGGACCGCCATTCCCGCGCGCGTCGGGTTGTTGGGCGCGTTGCCCTTCCTGACCGGTATCGTCGGCTTGATCGCGGCCGGCATCACCCTGAGCAATTGGATGGACCGCCAGACGGTGCTGCGCCTGGAGGCGCGAGGCGTATTTTTTACCAATGGCCTGCGCCGGGTGGCGTTGGACTGGGATAAAATTCAGCAGATCAGCGTCTTCACCGGCTCGCTGGGTAAAAAGGTCCAGGTGGTGGGTGGCGTGGAGCATTTTGAGTTTCGGTTCTTGAGCGAGGTAGAGTTGTTGGGACGAGCGCAGGGACAATTGGGCTTTCCGGATGGGGCAGCCATTTTAGCTGCTATTTTGCAGCGTTCAGGCTTGCAGCGCGCCCAATCCGATACGCCCGATACGGTCTATTATGCTCGCCCGTAACCAGGTTCTGCGGTGAGCACAGCGCGCCCTCTCCGCAGAGGGCGTTTTTTATTGCCATAATTTTCTTTTGGGAGGCCAGGAATGGACGTACGCCAGATGACAATCGACCAGCAGGTAGCTTACCTGATGCAGGGCACTGAGTATGGGGATGAAACCCTCAAACAGGCCATGGCGGACGAGCTGCGGGCGCGCTTGATCGAAGCCCACAACGAAAAACGCCCGCTGCGCATCTATTGCGGCTTTGATCCGCGCACGAGCGACCTGCACCTCGGTCATACCGTGCCCATGCGCAAACTGCGCCAGTTCCAGGAGCTAGGCCACGAAGTGACCTTTCTGGTCGGCACCTACACTTCCTTGATCGGCGATCCCTCGGACAAGGATAAACTGCGCCCCCAGCTCAGCTCTGCTGAGGTGGAACACAACGCCCGCACGTACGCCCAGCAGGCATACAAGGTGCTGGACAAAGATAAAACGCAGGTGCGCTTCAATGCCGAGTGGCTGTCTGAGCTGTCCTTTGCTGAGGTGATCGGTTTAGCCTCCAATTTCACCCTGCAGCAGTTCCTGACGCGCGAGAATTTCCGCCTGCGCTGGGATAAGGGTGACCCTATTTATCTGCACGAGACGTTCTATGCCATCATGCAAGGTTACGATGCCTACGCCCTGAAAGCCGATGTGCAGGTGGGCGGCACAGACCAGTTGTTTAATATCGTCACGGCTGCGCGCAAGTTGATGACTTTCCTGGGCGCGCGCCCCAATGTGGCAGTGATCCTGGGCATCCTGCCGGGCACGGATGGCGAAGTCAAGATGAGCAAGTCGCTGGGCAACCATATCCCGCTGCTGGCCGAGCCAGCCGATATGTATGGCAAGGTCATGTCGGTGCCGGATAAGGCTATGGGGCTGTTCTTCCGCCTGGTGACGCGCTGGACGCCGGATGAGATTGCCTCCCTGGAGCAGGGCATGACGACAGGGACGCATAACCCCCGCGATGTTAAGATGAAACTGTCCAAAGAAATCGTCGCCATTTACCATTCCCCCGAGGCGGCTGCGCAGGCTGAAACAGAATTCGTGCGTGTTTTCCAGCAGCACGACCTGCCGGAGGAGATGCCAGAATATGCTCTGCAAGCCGGGCAAACGCTGCTGGATGTGCTGGTAGATGGTGGGCTGGTCCCCAGCCGGGGCGAGGGCAAGCGCATGTTCCAGCAGCGCGCCGTGCGACTGGATGGAGAGACCCTGCAGGAGCCTGATGCAGCCTTCCCGCACCCGGGTGTGCTGCAGGTGGGCAAGCGCCGCTATCTGCGCGTGATTTCTGGCGGCTGATTAAAAGTTCAGGGGGCTGGCGAAAGATCTATATTCAATGCCGCACTCAGCAGGGCGCGCCCGGCTTGCTGCGCAGCGACGGCTGGCGATTCTTCCAGCAGGACGACCACCACGCGCGCCGCAGAAGCATTCTCCGGCAGCGTTCCGCCTAGATACCAGGCTACCATCCCGGCTTCGCCCAGCGGCGCCAAGCCGCTGGCTTCCCAGACGAGCTGCTCTGGCAGAGCCAGTAGGCGCGCCGCGCGTTGGGTGCCGCCGGCGGGCAGGGCGTTTGCGGCTGTAGCTGCAGGTGGGAGCAGCACCCAGCCCGCCTGAGGTGTATTTACGCCCGTAGCCAGGCTGAGCGCCGGCAGCGAACCTGCATTGGTCAGCGCTGCTGCGGCGCGTGCCAGTTGCAGCGGGCTGATCTGCAGTGTACCGGTTCCCAGCGCTTCACGATCATCTTCCGGCCAGGCTGCCAGGCTGGTGCTACTGAAAGCCTCCAGACCGATCTCCGGCGGGCTAAAAAATCCCAGGCTGTTCAATAAATTCAGGCGTTGTGCAGGTTCTAGCGTCTCAACCAGGGCCAGTTGGGCGTCCGGGCACCCTGCAGCCACGCGCGTTCCCCAGGCCGCCTCGCCTTCGGGTAGTGCTCCCGGTGCCAGGGCGCAGTCCCGGGTTGAACACACCAGGCTGCGCTCGGGCAGGTCTCCAGCCGCAGCCGCCTGCGCCAGGAAGAAGGGCGCTAGGCTGGTTCCGGGCAGGTAGCTGCCTTGCACTGCCCGATTGATCAGGGGTTTGGTGGGGTCGCCGATTAAAGTTTCCCATTGCGCTTCGAGCTGGTTGGAATCAAAAGTCGGGTGCGAAGCCAAGGCCAGGATCTCCCCGCTGAGCGCGTCCAGCAAAACCGCCGCGCCGCGCTGCTCGCCCAGGCTGGCATCTGCCAGGGTCTGTAAGGCAAGGTCCAGGCTCAGGCGCACATCCAGGCCGGGTGGAGGCTCACCATACACCAGGTGATTCCACCAGATGGTCAGCCCGGGATTGCCTTGCAAGCCGCGCAGGTAGGGGTCCAGGCTGGCTTCCAGGCCAGATTGCCCATAAACCGGATTCGTATAGCCGACAACTGCGCTGAGCTGCGGGTAGCGGGTTACGCGGAGGTAGCTGCCAGACTCGCCCTCAGTTTCATTAATTGGGTTCAGATTGCGGTCGAGCAGCGCGCCGCGCTCGACATTGCGGTCGGAGATCACCCGGCGGGCGTTATCGGTGCGCCCCAATAAGTCTGGGCCACGCACCACCGCCCACCAGCCCAGTACCAGGGCCGCCCCCGCCAGACCCGCCAGGATCAGCGTTCCCAGGTGTAAGTAAGGGCGGCTGGCGGATTGCGCCACCAGGCGTACCGTCGGCTGGCTGCTGATCAGGATCAAGAGCAGGACTGCCACCAGAGAGGTTAGCAGCGACGAGCCGCCGTAAGAGACAAACGGCAGGGTCACCCCGGTCAGGGGCAGCAAACGCAGGTTACCGCCAATGATCAGGACGCTCTGCCCCCCGATGTAGGCGGTCAGCCCGCCTGCCAGCAAACGCCGGAAGGGGTCGGGAGCATGCAGGGCGATCTGCAGGCCGCGCCCGCTGAGCAGCGCTAACAGGGCCAGCAGCCCCAATCCACCTACCAGGCCGGTTTCTTCCACGATGGCGGCGAAGATAAAATCTGAATGCGGCACGGGCACCAGTCCGGGGTTGCCCAGGCCTGGCCCGCGCCCAAATACGCCCCCATTGGCGATTGCCAGCAGGGATTGGACGATCTGGTAAGAACGCCCGCTGGGGTCCAGCCAGGGGTTGAGCCAGGCATCCATGCGCAGGCGCACCAAGTCAAACAGCAGCATCCCGGCCACACCTGCCGCGCTGATCACCAGCGCCCCGGTCACCGGTGCAATGCGCCGCCCGGTGCTGAGATAGATGATGGTTGTATACAGGAACAGGAAGATCGTAGCCGTGCCCAGGTCACGCTGCACCAGTAACAAGCCCAGCGCCAGGCCGGTCATCACCAGGGTGGAGCCAACAGTCCCATCAGGACGCGCCGGTTGGGGTGCTGCCCAGCAGGCAGCGTGGCGCGCGGTTCGCCCAGGTAGGCTGCCAGATAGATCACCAGCAGTAATTTGAGCGGCTCGGAAGGCTGCAGATAAATCCCGCAGCAGCCCAGCCACATGCGTGGACCGTACCCCAGTGGGTTGGTGCCCAGCCACAGGGTCAGGCCCGTGAGCAGTAAGCCACTCGTGAGCCAGACGTATTTGTAACGCCGCAGGCTGCTCAAGTCGGGTGCCAGGCGGAATAAGCCCACGCCCAGCATGGCTGCCCCGGCGATAAACCATGCGCTCTGGCGCAGCCCTGCTGCGGGCCACAGGCGGTAAATAGTCAGCAAACCCCAGCCCATCAGTAAACCGGTAAGCGGCAGCAGGTAGGGGTCGTGACGCTCCAGGCGGCGGTTAAGCCAGTTCTCCAGCAGCCTGATAAATGCCAGCCAGGCAGCCACACCGATCCAATGCTGCCAGCGCAGGTCCACAGGCCAGCTACGGGCGCGTACGGCTGGCGCCAAGCTGAGCGCTGCCGCATATACCAGCATAAACAGCGTCGCCAGGATCAGCAGGCGACGCTGCAGTTGTTGATCGGGAGTAGGGATCGGTCGTTCAGCGACACTCAAGGGTTACTGCGCCAGGTATTTCCCCACCAGCAAACTCAGGCGGCTGCGCATCTCGGGGGGGACTGCCTTGGGGTCGGTGATCAGCGCATTTTCCAGGGCGTTGCCGCATTCACAATCGCGCTGCGTCGCCAGGTCTGAAGCCAGGGTGAGAATAATTTTCTGCGCCAGTTGCAGGTTGCGGTTCAGGATCTCCACGACTAGATCCACCGAAACCGGCGCTTCTGAGATATGCCAGACATCATAATCGGTGACATGCGCCATGGTGGCATAGCAAATCTCGGCCTCGCGCGCCAGGAACGCTTCAGGAGAGGCGGTCATGCCAATGATCGACATCCCCCACGCCCGGTAAGTATTCGATTCTCCACGCGTCGAGAAGCGCGGCCCTTCAATGGTCACCAGGGACCCGCCTTTGTGCACCTTGGGGGTGCGTATCTTGGAGGCCGAGAACAACTGGGCGGAGAGGTCCGGGCAGAATGGATCGGCGACGCCGACATGTCCCACCAGTCCTTCGCCAAAGAAGGTGTTCTGCCGCCCGCGCGTCAGGTCGAAGATCTGGTTGGGGATGACAATATCCCCGGGCGAGTAATCTTCGCGCAGGGAGCCGCAGGCACTGACGCTGACGATGCGTTCCACGCCGAGTGATTTCAGGGCGTAGATATTGGCGCGGTAAGGCACTTCACCGGGCATCAGGTGGTGTCCCAGTCCATGCCGGGAGAGAAATGCTACCGGAACGCCGGAAAGCTCACCCACGGTAATCGGAGAGCTGGGCTTGCCAAAGGGGGTATCGACTTCGAGCTGCTGGATTTTCTCCAGACCGGGCATGCTTTGCAGGCCGGTGCCGCCAATGACAGCAAGTTTGGGTTGTGTTTGCATGGGTTCGCCCTCCGCGTTCAAAATTAGCCTGAAGATTTCCGGCTCAATGAGAATGTTCGATCTGGACGTTTAGTTCGACCTGCCCACAGCGTAAGTGATCGCCGTGGGTGATCACCACCGGCTCGCCCACAATCTCCTGGTTCAAGAGTGTGCCGTTGCGCGAATGCAAGTCTTCCAGCCACCACTGCCCGTGATGGAAACTCAGCCGGGCGTGACGCGCAGAGATGGTGGGGTCGTCCAGGTGCAGGTCGCTGGCGGGATCGCG
>Ga0105106_10000137_pt1 | contig 46385 bp, 49 predicted proteins | sample PPLLaktember2015_5_FD_79109 | JGI IMG/M metagenome (GOLD analysis project Ga0105106, IMG submission 79109) | Freshwater sediment microbial communities from Prairie Pothole Lake near Jamestown, North Dakota, USA - PPLs Lake P8 Core (1) Depth... | ecosystem: Environmental > Aquatic > Freshwater >... | reverse complement strand
CTGAATGACCCCGGTCTCGTTGTTGATGGTCATGATCGAGACCAGTGCCGTGTTGGCATCGACTGCATTCAGGAGCGACTCCGGGTCGACAGCCCCTTGATGGTCCACGCCGACGATCGCCGTAGGCAATCCGAACCGGCGCAGAAAGTCGACGGTCTCGAGCACCGCCTCATGCTCGGTCGCGACAGTCACCACACCACGCCGTGGGCTTTGACTGAAGACGGCGCCCTTCAGAGCGAGATTGTCCGACTCGGTCCCACCCGAGGTGAGCACGATATCCCCCTGCTTGGCCCCGATGGTCCCCGCGATGCGCTCCCGGGCTTCCTCGAGGGCATTCTTGGCGCGGCGGGACACCTCGTGGATGCCCGACGAGTTCCCGAAGACGTCGTCGGCATAGGGGCGCATCGCGTCCCAGACGCCGGGTCGCATCGGAGTTGTGGCAGCATGGTCCAGGTAGATCAATCTGCCCCTATTGTCGCAGGATCCCCGGGTTCCAAGGAGATCGTGGAGCTTTGAAGCCGATCGAGCTCGTCGCCCGCTTCGCCGCACCGTCGGAGCGCGTGTGGGCCGAACTGGCCGATCTACGCTCCCACTCGGAGTGGATGAGCGATGCAGGCGCGATCGAGTTCGTGGGATCTCAGACTCAGGGATCCGGGACTGTGATGAGAGTCCCAACTCGGATCGGACCGCTTCGGACCACCGACCTGATGACTGTGGTCGAGTGGGACGAGGGCCGGATGATCGCAGTCGAGCATGTTGGAGCGGTGTCTGGAGTCGGCCGTTTCGAGATCGCCCCCATCGGGGACGGCACCGAAATGCGTTGGAGTGAGACGCTTCGGTTCCCCTGGTGGCTGGGAGGGGGAATCGGAGCATTCGTTGCGAGGCCGATATTGCGAGCTATCTGGCGTCGCAACCTCGACCGGCTTCGAAGGCGGATCGAGCTCAACGCCCCTTGAAATCGGCCTGGCGTTTGGCGATGAAGGCAGAGACGCCTTCCCGTGCGTCGTCGCTCTTGAAGGAGTCGTTGAACGCTTCCTTCTCGATCAGGAGCCCCTCGGTGACCGGGAGCCCGAAGCCGGAGTTGAGAGCCCTCTTGGCGGCGGCGATGGCCCGGGTCGGCTTGGTCGCCCACTCCCCTGCCGCGGCGAGAGCGGCCTCCAGCATCCCTTCGGTCGGAAACACCTCGTCCGCCAGCCCAATGGCCAGCGCCTCCTCGGCTGTCAGCTGACGCCCGCTCAGGACCATCTCCTTCGCCTTCTGGTACCCGACGATGCGCGGCAATCGCTGGGTTCCACCGGCGCCGGGGATGATGCCGAGCAGGATTTCCGGCTGCCCGACCCTGGCGTCGTCGGCCAGGAAGCGAAAGTCGGCGCCCATCGCCAGTTCCAGGCCCCCACCCAGGGCATAACCGTGGACGGCGGCGATGGTCGGCTTCTCCAGCGACTCGAGGGAGGCGATCGCCTCCTGCAGGGTCCACGCCGTCCGTTCCTCGATCCCCGCGTCGAAGGCCGCCTGGAAGCCCTTGATGTCGGCGCCGGCGGCGAAGTGGGGCCGGCCGGTGACCACCACGGCCCTGATCTCGGGGGCGGCGCATTGCTCGAAAGCCTGCCCCAACTCGACGGCCACGTCCTCGGCGAGGGCATTCACCGGGGGCCGATCGATCCGGACCAGGGCCACGGGGCCGTCGACGGTGAGTTGCACGTGCTCCATGAGCCGAGGCTAGACGGCGCCGAGGTCAGGCCGGGTCGGCCGATCTCCTTCCGTATGAGGTGAGACCCAAGCAAAACGGGAGATGGGTGGCTCGCCACCGGCGGCCGTCCCGAGGATCGAATAGCCACAACTCTCGAGAACGGCCGCGACGTCGACCGGCTCGATTCGTCGGGATCGGCTGCCGTAGGAGCCGACGATCATCCTGCCACCCGGCGTTACCCATGACGCAAGACGGCGGAACCATTCGCATCTCAGATGTTCGGGAGCCAGGTCCACCAGGCTGAACACATAATCCCATCTCCGGTCGGGCTCCCAAGACCAGGCGTCGGCGGCAGCGAAGTTGGCGCGGAACTCCTGCAACCGAAGCCGTGCCAGTTCCAGGAGCTCGGGCCCGATGTCCACACCATGCGGCACGATTGCCCGGCCTGCCCCGGCAGCCCACGAAACCAAATCTTCGAGCAGGAGACCGTTGGCGCATCCGACGTCGAGGAAGTCGCCGTCGCGATCGATCGCATCGACAATCGGTGACCGCTCCGCCACCCATCGATCCCGGCCTGCGGAGAAGCCAGACCGGGCCATCGGGTCGTCGCTAGTCAGGTAGACGCCTTGCAGGGCCTCCATCTCCTCGATGAAGCCGCGATCGGGCTGGTTGTCGGCGTTGATCATGTCCGGGGGTTCGAAGCCGGAATCCTCACCACGGTCTCGACATTGAGATCTACGACGTCACGCCGGGAAGATCACGCATCCTGGGGTGCTTTCTCGCCTCCACTGCCCGAATCTTCATCCGGGCATCGACCACCACCACACCGCCACCGGGCTCCAGCACCTTGACCGGGTTGAGATCCATCTCCTGGAGCTCGGGCACCGCGCTGATCAGACCGGACACCTTGAGCAGGGCATCCTCCAGTGCCGAGACATCGCCCTTGGGCTGATTGCGGTAGCCGTCGAGCAGTCTGGAGCCCTTGATCTCCTTGATCATCTCGGAGGCATCGACATCGGTGAGGGGGTGGATGCGAAAGGCGACGTCCTGGAGCAATTCGACATAGATCCCACCCAGTCCGAACACCACCAGCGGGCCGAAGTTCGGATCCTGGGTCATCCCGAGCAGCACCTCGTGCCCCCCTTCCACATACTCCTGAACCAGCACACCCTGCGGGTCTTTCACGGCATGCGTCACCTTCTTGTAAGCCTCCTTGACCCGGCTGTCCCCCTCGACATCGAGAGCGACACCGCCGACATCGGACTTGTGCAGGGCGGATTCCGAGATCACCTTCAGCACCACCGGCCCTCCGAACTCGGCGGCGGCTGTCGCCGCCTGCTTGCCCGATTTCACCACCGATGCCCGGGGCACCCGCAGCCCCACTGCCTGTAGGAGGGCACTCACCATGTCGGGGTCGAGCCACCCGCCCTCGGTTGGCACCGACTTCAACGCCCGGTCCACCAGCTCCCGGATCGCATCCTCGACTTCCGGGTCGAGCGTGGCCTCGGTACCGGGGTCACGCTTGCGCCACTCGCCGTGCCCGACGGCGCGGGTCAGTGCCAGCGCGGCCGACTCGGGAAACAGATAGGTGGGTATCGCGCGCGAGCCTTCCCCGCCGGCGAGATACTTGGCGGCATCCCCTCCGGTCTGCATGAAGACGGAGAGCAGAGTGACGTCGCCTTCGTAGGCGCGCTGTGCCCGATGAATGGCATCGGCGACGTTCTGCGCCCCTCCGGGGAAGACCGGGACGTAGATCACCATCACCGCGTCCACCTCCCCCGATTCGAGCAACACCGAGGTGACATGCTCGAACTCGTTGGGGCCCCCCGATGCAATGAGGTCGATCGGGTTCCTGGTCGAGGCTTCAGCGGGGAGAACCACCCCTATCTTCTCCCGCAAGCCCGGGGACAACTCGGGGAGGACCAGGCCGTTTGCCTCCAAGGCATCGGCCGCCAGGATGCCCGGCCCGCCAGCGTTGGTGATGACACCGACCCGATTGCCGGCGGGAATGGGCTGGTTGGCGAGGAGACTGGCGGCGTCGAACAGCTCCTCGATGGTGTCGACCCGGATCACACCGGCCTGGCGGAACAGGGCCTGAACCGCGACTTCGGAGGAGGCAAGGGCGCCGGTGTGGGAGGAAGCGGCACGGCTCCCCGACTCCGAGCGGCCCGACTTCACCGCGATGATCGGCTTGCGCCTCCCGATCCGCCGGGCCAAACGGGAGAACTTCTGCGGGTTACCGAACGACTCGACATACAGGGTGATTACGTCGGTGTGCGGATCGTCCTCCCAGGCAAGGATCAGGTCGTTGCCGCTCACATCGGTCTTGTTGCCCACCGAGACGAACTGCGAGATACCGATGCTGGCGCGGTTGGCGTAATCGAGGATCGCGATTCCCAATGCCCCCGATTGACTTGACATCGCCACGTTCCCGGCAGGTGGGTAGACGGGGGCAAATGTCCCGTTCAGCCGAACCGAGGAGGAGGTGTTGAGGAGTCCCATGCAATTGGGCCCGACCATCCGCATCCCCGAGTCACGGACGATCTCGAGCAACTCGGCCTCGAGCTTGGCACCTTCTTCACCGGTCTCGGAGAATCCCGCCGAGATGACGACGATGCCGCGTACCCCCTTGGCAGCGCACTGTCTCGCCACGTCGAGCACATAGGGCTGGGGGACGACGATGTAGGCGAGGTCGATCTCGTCGGGGACCTCCCCGATGGTCGGGTAGGCCCGGACCGAGCCGATCACCTTTGCCTTTGGGTTGACCGGGTAGAGCGGGCCGGTGAACCCCTCGAACAGAATGTTGTGGAAGAGCCGGCCACCTATCGAGGTCGGGTCGGTGGAGGCACCGATCACCGCGACCGAGCGCGGGAAGAACAGGGGCAGGATCGAGGCAGCGACCGCCCGCTTCTCCCTCTCCCACTCCGCCTCGAGAAGGCCCTCGCTCTCGGCAACGGGGAAGTCGACGGTGAAGACCCCCTCCTCGATGGTCCGGCTCATCTCGTAACCGGAGTTCCGGAAGAGACGCATCATCTGTCGGTTCTCGGGCAGCACATAGGCCCGAAAGCGCTCGATGCCGTGCGAGCGAGCGTGAGTGGTGAGCAACTGCAACAGGAGCGTCCCGATGCCTCGGCCCTGATGCTCATCGGCAACCGCGAACGCCACCTCGGCTGTGCCTCTGTCCTCGGCCTCACGGTCGTAGCTGGCGAGCCCGATCATCCTCCCCTCGAGGACGGCGATCATGGCCATCCGATCCGAATAGTCGACGTGGGTGAAGAAGTCGACCTCCTTGGGTTCCAGGGTCTCCTTGATCCGGAAGAAGCGGAAGTAGCGGGATTCGGTGCCGAGTGTCTCGAAGAACTGCGTGAGCAGCGGCCCGTCGTCGTGTTTGATCGGACGGACTCGCGCCCCGCCGCCGTCGCTCAGGGCAACGTCCAACTCGAACTCGGATGGGTAGTCGGCCATGGAGGCAACGCTAACGCGTCGCAGCCGGTGGACAGCGGTCGAACATATGTTCTATGCTGGCGGGGACGAGAGGAGTCAGTATGGGACAGCGTGCCGATCTGGAGCCGGGGACCGAGGCGTATCTGACCGGGACCGGATCAGCAGGTCTCCCGGTGCTCCTGCTCCACGCTTGGTGGGGTTTGAACCAGGACATCACCCAGCTGGCAGACCGGCTGGCGGGCGACGGCTTTGTGGTTGTGGCTCCCGACCTGTTCGACGGCGTCGTGCTGAAGACCATCGAGGAGGCCGAAGCCCACCAGGAGGAGATGGAAGAGCCTTCTGACCGGGTGATCGCCATCGCCAACCTGGCGCTGGACAGGCTGCTCCAGGAGCCAAACCCGACAGCCGGCCGGGTGGGGGTGATCGGGATCAGCTTTGGCGCCGCCTACGGGCAATGGTTGCTCCCCAAACAGCGGCCGGAGATCGGGGCGGTGGTCTCCATCTATGGAGCTCTCGGCTTCGAACAGCCGACCGGCCCCGACGGGGAGCCACTGAAGTACCAGGGCCATTTCGCCGACGCCGACCCTTATGAGGCGGAGGACCCTGCGGGGGTTGCGTCGTTCCATCATGAGCTCAAAGCAACCGATCCGGACGGCGCCGCCTGGCTCTATGAGGGCACGAGCCATTGGTTCTTCGAGCCGGGTCGTCCCGAGTACGACCCCGTCGCAGCCGATCTGGCCTACCAACGCTCGTTGGAGTTTCTCAGGACGACACTCACGACCATCTGATCGCGTGGGTGGCCTTCCCAGGGCGGGGAACCCTCGGGGAGTAGACTCGCCGTACGGGGGTCGATCTATGGGAAAGGTGAGCCACGAGGACCTAGATCTTCCTTCGCGCATCGTGGGGCCCGGGCCCGGTTCCTCTCCCCTCCCCCACCCACCGGCCCGGGTCCCACGACCTCTCCTCTGGTAATCGTCGAATCGGAACCCGCGGTTACGCGGCAAATATGCCGATGCCCAGGGAGGGTGCCCGGGGTGGGATTCGAACCCACACGAGCCGTCACGGCTCAAGGGGGTTTAAGCCCCTCGCGTCTGCATTCCGCCACCCGGGCCAGGATGTGCCCGGTCAGGGTATAGCCAGCAGCTCCATGGCCGCGCCATCGAGCGAGTCGTGCTCGGAGACGACCACTTCCGCGACATCGAGCACATCCATGACACCTTCGGCCACGAGCGCACCGGCCAGGATCACCAGTGCTCGTCTCGGGTCGAGCGAGGGAATCGCTGCCGTCTCCTCGAGCGTCTTCCCGGCCAGCATCTCGATCACCTTCGCCAATGCCTCATGGTCTATTTGGTAGCCATGGACCATGTCACTGGAGTACTCGGGGAGATCCTGGGCGATGGCGGCGATGCTGGTCCAAGTGCCGGCCACCCCGATGAGCGTCCCCACCTGGACCTCGATCCCGGCGAACAGGTCGGCCACCAGTCGGCGCGCGGCGTCCATCTCCACGATCGGCGCCGGTCGGGACGGGATCGCACGCTCGGTGAGACGCACCGAGCCGATGTCGATCGAGACACCACGGGCCTGGGTGACGAACTCGGTGCTCCCCCCGCCGATATCCGAGACGACCACAGGTTGGTCGACCTCGACCCCCGCCGTGGCACCGGCAAAGGCGAGCCGCGCCTCCTCTTCCCCCGTGATCAGAGTCGGTCTCACGCCGAGCGCTGACTCCGCGAGGTCGAAGAACAACTCCCGGTTCGAGGCATCACGGGAAGCGGAAGTCGCCACGGCCACTCGACTCGCCACGCCCTCGTGGTCCATCACCTGGCCGTAACGGGCCAAAGCCGCCAAGGTCTCCTCGATCCCCTCCGGTGACAAGGCGCCGGTGCGGTCGACACCGCGCCCCAGACCGGTGACCTCGACCCAACGTCCGGTCTCCTGGCTCCCATCGGTGATCAGGAGACGCATCGAGTTGGTCCCGATGTCCACCACCCCAACCTTCACGGGCTGGCGACCCATCGCGGATTCATCGCCCCGTCGATCACGCACGGCTCGGCGCAATCGAGGGGCTCGATCCATTGCTGCACCAACTCACCGACAGGATTGTCACCTCCTGCGCGCGTGTGGGCATATGCGGCGTGGAGACACTTGACCCCGGCGGTCGTGCCGCCGACGCCCCCGGACGGGACGGGCGAGGCATCGGCAGGAGTCAGTGCATCGCGCTCACGTGCGTAGGCGGCGTGCGCCTGATTCAATCTCTCGCCGAAGACCGGGTCGACCCCTGCCTTCTGCTCCATCCGCTTCACGCCGCCCGCACTCTCGAGACGTGCGATGCGGACGGTGGCCAGAGGGCAGGTCAGCCAGTACAGGGTGGGGAACGGGGTTCCATCGTCGAGGACCGGGGGAACACGGACCACCACCGGTAGCCCGAGATGGCACCGTGACACGGGAGTCGACTCTGCCCGGAGGGCGCGGCCAATCTGCGCTTCGACGACCTGACGGTCGTCCGTCGGCGTCACCCCGGCGAATCCAGGTCGTCCCCGGAGACGAACTCCCAAAGCCGGTCGACCCATGTCTTCTCCGCCGCCTGCGGGGCAGGGGTCGAGTCCTGCTCCTCATCATCGGCGCCCGGTGGGTCGAGAACCACGAAGGCGGTTTCCCCCGGTCGAACATAGCCGAGTTTCTCCCTGGCCAGCTTCTCGATCTCTTGGTCCGTGTTCAGTGCCTCGACATCGGCCTGGAGGGCCTCGTTCTCCGATTCGAGAGTCTCCAATCGAGCCTGAGCGGTGGTCACCTGACGTTGGGCGTCGATGATCTGGCGATACGGCACGACCTGGGTGAGGAAGGCCGCTCCGAGGAGCAGGAAGAGCAGGGTGACCAGGGCGATCCCGGGGCGGCGGAGGATGGTCAAGGCTGTCTCCGAAAGGTGCCCCAGCCGGCGAATCGAGCCTCGTTGCCGAGAGACTCCTCGATGCGGAGCAGCTGGTTGTACTTGGCGGTGCGCTCACCCCGGGCCGGGGCGCCGGTCTTGATCTGACCGGCGTTGGTCGCCACCGCGAGATCCGAGATGAAGGTGTCCTCGGTCTCGCCGGAGCGGTGGCTGACCATCATCCCGTATGAAGCGCCTCTGGCAGTGTTCATGGTGTGCAGGGTCTCGGAGACCGAACCGATCTGGTTCACCTTGATCAGAATCGAGTTCGCCACCCCCTCACTGATGCCTCTGCGGAGGATCTCCTCATTGGTCACGAAAATGTCGTCGCCGACGAGCTGGAGACGACGCCCGACACGGGTGGTGAGGCTCTTCCAGCCTTCCCAGTCGTCCTCGGCCATCCCGTCCTCGATCGACACGAGCGGGTAGCGCTCGACGAGATCGGAGAGATAGGCAACCATCTCTGTCGAGTCGAGCTTCCGCCCTTCGAGGCTGTAGAGGCCCTCCCGGTACAGCTCGGAGGCAGCGACATCCAGCGCCAGGGCAATCTCGTCTCCGAGCGTGTACCCGGCGACGTCGATCGCCTCCACCAGCAGCTCGAGGGCGGCCTCATTGGTCGGAAGGTTGGGGGCGAAGCCGCCCTCGTCACCGACATTCGTGCCCAGGCCTTTGCCGCCGGCCACCCGTTTCAGGGCGTGATACACCTCCGCACCTGCCCGGAGCGACTCCGAGAAGGAGGGAAGGCCTGCGGGGACGATCATGAACTCCTGGATATCGACCGAATTGGCGGCGTGTGCCCCGCCATTGAGGACATTGAGACAGGGAACGGGTAGCACCTGGGCCGAAGGGCCACCGAGATACCGGTAGAGAGGTAGTCCCACCGAGGCCGCTGCGGCCCTGGCCACCGCGAGCGAGACAGCGAGAATCGCATTGGCCCCGAGCGTCGACTTCGTCGGGGTCCCGTCGAGATCGATCATCACCTGATCCACTTTCTCCTGACGGGTGGCATCGATGCCGACGAGGGCCGGGGCGATCCGGTCACGGATATTGGAGACGGCCTTGCCCACACCTTTGCCGGCCCACTCATCGCCACCGTCCCGCATCTCCACCGCCTCCAGGGTGCCGGTCGATGCGCCGGAGGGGACAGCGGCGCGCCCGAATCCGCCTCCAGAGGTGAGCACCTCGGCCTCGACGGTGGGATTGCCACGTGAGTCGAGAATCTGACGGGCGGCAATGCGCTCGATCGTGGAATGGGTCATAGGTGGTGCTGATCCCCGGTTCGGCTGGATCGCCAAACTACCAGCAGGTGACCCGTGTGCGGATGACCACTGCCACGGTGGACACCGCTACTCCTTGGCCTGCTCCCAGCGTCTGTTCATCTCGTCGAGGGTCAGCCCCTCGATCGGCCCCGCCGCCTCCATCGCGCGGAACCGGTTCTCGAAACGATCCACGGCCTTGCGAAGGGCGAGCTCACCGTCCAGGCCGAGATGTCGGGCGAGGTTTATCACCGAGAACAGCACGTCGCCGAGCTCGGACTCGGCCCTTTCGTGGTCTCCGAGGTCGGACTCGAGCTCGTCCAGCTCCTCCCTCACCTTCGGGATCACTTCGGACGCCTCCGACCAATCGAAACCCACCTTGGCCGCACGGTTCTGGATCTTGGCGGCTCGGTGCAGCGCCGGCATCCCGGTAGGGACTCCGTCCATGTTCGACAGGCGGGCCTCACCCCGCTCCGCGTCCTTGATCTCGTCCCAGTTCCGTTTCACCTCTGCGGCGGAGTCGACCTCGACCTGACCGAACACGTGCGGGTGGCGACGGATGAGCTTCTGCCTCATCACCTCGGCGACGTCGTCGATGTCGAATGCACCGTTCTCGTTGGCGATGGCGGCATGGAACAGGACAGAGAGCAGGACATCTCCCAATTCGTCCTCGACCTCCCCGTAGGCGACCCAATCCGGCTCGTCGCTCTCCAACCTGGAGATGGCATCGATCAACTCATGGGTCTCCTCGACGAGGTACTCGACGAGGCTCTGATGGGTCTGCTCGCGGTCCCACGGGCACTCGTCGCGGAGGATGGCCATGGTGCGAACCGCTCCCACCAGACCCCCTGGATCGGAATCGATGAACATCGAGGTCCGATATCCGGCGAGGCTCGCGTCGACTTCGTCCGGCGAAGTCGACACCGTGAGGGCCTTGACGGAGCCGAGGGCCACCAGGACCGTCACGGTCGCTTCCTCGGGGAGCACCCGTGCGATATGCGCCGCAACCTCGGCCATGATCTCGGGTCGATCGAGATGACCGATGATGGTCGGCTTGTCCAGGACCAGCGGGTCCGGGAGATGATGCCCGTTGAGTATTTGAAGACCACGGTCGAAGGGGTCGTACCGCATCTCGGCGAGGACGGCGTCGACGAAGGACTCCGCGGGGATCAGCTCGACAGTGGGCTCGGCTGCGAGCAGCCGCCGCACCGCGAACTCACCGATCAGGGGGCTCCCCGGCACCGCGTAGACCACGTCTCCCGTTTGAGCGACGCGCAGCACACGGTCCGCTATCGCCGCGTACAGGTCCTCGAACGTGTCGGCCTTCTCGTAGAGGTCGTCACAGGTCTCGACCACTCGAAGCTCGGAGAGCTGTCTCGAAGCCGGGTGCTCCAGGGTGCGAACGATGACCGCCCGCCCGGGGTCGAGGAGGATTGAGCGAACCGTCTCCGGAATCCGGTCGAAGTCGCCGGGACCCAGACCGGTGATCGTGATCACTCGGCGGGAGGAACCACCTGTGGCCCTGAGCTGTCCCAGGTCCCATAGCTCTCTTCGACGGTGACCTCGGCCGCCTCGATCACCTCGAAGAACCATTCATTGGCGGCGAGATCGATGGAAGCACTCTTCAGCTGCTCGATGACGTCGGCTTCTGCCGGTAGCTCGTCGTCCCGCACCAAGATGACATGGAAGCCGAACTCGGATTCGACCGGGCCGGTGGGGACACCGACCTCTGCAGTGCCGAGGGCATCGGCGAACTCGGTCACGTAGTTGGTTGACGGGGCACACCCGAGATCACCGCCCTGCGCGCCGCTCGCTGTGTCGGTCGACAACTCCGTGGCCAGAGCGGCGAAGTCCTCGCCGGCCTCCAGGCGATCGAGCACGTCGGTAGCCTCCTGCTCGGTGGCAACGAGGATGTGCGACGCGCAATATGCCCCTTCGGCCTCTGTCAACACGCCGTCGATCTCCTCCTGGGTGGGCTCGGCCACATCGGCTGCCAAAACCTCCCTGACCTGAGTCTCGAGCAGTTGCTGGTGAGCGACCTTGTGAAGCAACTCCTCGGTGACTCCGTTGGTGGCGAGGAACTCCTCACGGGTCATTCCCTCTTCTGTGATGGACTCCTCGACCAGGGTGTCTGCAGCCTCGGTTATCTCGTCTTCGGAGATCGTGATCCCGAGGTCGGCCTCCGCGGCGTTGGCGATGATCCTCTGCTGGATCTCGAACCCAAGGTACTGCGCGAAGACATCCTTGGCGATCGTGTCCTCCTCGCCCGGATCGATGAGCGCTTCGATCTCGCTGACCTTGATGTCTTCGCCGTCGATTGTGGCCGCAACGGCGTTCGATCCGCTGCCACAAGCGACCAGCACCAGCGCGAGCGGCACCAGGAGTGATACGAGCTTCTTCAAGAGGGATTCCTTGGTCGAAAAGGGGGGAACGGGGTGATGGTAGAGGAAGCGGGCTGACAAGCAGTAAGTGGACGTCGGCGCCCTGCGATTGGAGCCGGTCAAAGACGCCAGCCCAATCTAGGGCTCTTCCTCCCACATTGTCCGCAGGAACTCGGTCAAACCAGGGACCAGGTCGCGCGGGGCCGGGATGAAGATGACACCCTCGGTCGCCTGGAGCACCGACCTGGGCTGAAGCCGCTTCAACCGCACTTCCTGCCACGGCTTCAGGTCGACCGGGCCCATCTTGACCTCATGCCGCAGCTGCACCAGCTCTTCGAGCCCGATTCGAAGTGCCTCCACCCGGAGACGTGCCAGCGCGACCAGTGCCTCCGCAGCGGGTGGAAGGGGGCCGAAGCGATCGACCCACTCGGCCGCAACGTCATCGACTTCTTCACCGGTGCCGGTCGTCGCCAACCTGCGATACGCCTCGAGTCTCAACTCCTGCTCCGGCACATACGACTCCGGGAGATGGGCGTCCACGGGCAGGTCGATGCGCACCTCCGGCCGGGCAACCGGCATCGGCTCACGTCCTTCGAGCTCGGACACCGCCTCGGCGACGAGCTCGGAGTAGAGGTCGAAGCCAACCGCCGCGATATGCCCGCTCTGGACCTCGCCCAGGATCGAGCCCGCACCCCGAATCTCCAGATCGCGCAAAGCGAGCTGGAACCCCGACCCGAGATCGGTCGCTTCACCGATGGCCTCGAGCCGGCGATGGGCGTCTTCGGTGAGCGACTGGTCGACCGGGTGGAAGAGATAGGCGTAGGCCCGCTGGTCGGACCGGCCGACCCGGCCCCGGAGCTGATACAACTGGGCCAGGCCCAGCAGATCCGCACGTTCCACGATCAGGGTGTTGACTTTGGGCAGGTCGAGACCGGATTCGATGATGGTCGTCGCCACCATCACGTCGTACTCGCCGTTCCAGAAGTCGATCATGACCTGCTCCAACTGGCCCTCGGACATCTGCCCATGGGCGACGACGTAACTGGCATCGGGGACCAACTCCTGCAATCGAGCCAGAGCCCGGTCGATCGACTGGACGCGGTTGTGGACGTAGAAGACCTGGCCTTCCCGGAGGAGCTCGCGCCGTATCGCGGCGGAGACGGCCTGGTCGTCATAAGGGCCGACATAGGTCAGGATCGGGTGCCGGTCTTCAGGGGGCGTCCTGATGTGGGAGACCTCCCTGATCCCGGTCAGGGCCATCTCCAGGGTGCGCGGTATGGGGGTGGCGGTGAGCGTGAGCACGTCTACTCCCACCTTGAGCCGCTTGATCGCGTCCTTGGCGGTCACTCCGAACCGTTGCTCCTCATCGATGACGAGGAGACCAAGTGCCTTGAAGTGGATGTCGTCGGAGAGGAGGCGATGGGTCCCGATGACGATATCGACCTCGCCGGTGGCGAGGCCGGCAACTACCGACCTCTGCTGTCTGCCGGTCAGGAACCGGGACAGCGCCTCGACCCGCACCGGGTAGTTGTCGAACCGCTCGGTGAATGTCTGATGATGCTGCTGGGCGAGCAGGGTCGTCGGGACCAGCACGGCGGCCTGCTTCCCCGCCTGGACCGCCTTGAAGGCGGCACGTATGGCCACCTCCGTCTTCCCGTAGCCAACATCGCCGAAGACCAGCCGATCCATCGGATGTTCCGATTCCATGTCCGACTTGACGTCGACGATCGCCTGCATCTGGTCGACCGTCTCCTCGTACGGGAACGCCCCCTCCATCTCCCGCTGCCACGGTGTGTCGGCGTCGTAGGCATGACCCTTCGCCGCTGCCCGAAGGCGGTGGAGCTCGACTACCTGCTGGGCGACGGCGGCCACTGCCTTCCTCACCCTGCTCCTCTGCTCCGACCAGTCTTTCCCGCCCATCCGGGAGACTCGCGGGACCTCGCCGCCTGTGTAACGGCGGACCGCGGCCAGCTGATCGACCGGCACATAGAGCCGGTCTTCGCCTGCATAGCCGATGACCAGGTAGTCGCGCTCGATGCCCGCCATGGTCCTGGACACGAGACCCTCGAACCGGCCGATCCCATGCTGGTGATGGACCACATAGTCGCCTTCGGTGAGGTCCCGATACTGCTGGGCCACCGCGGTGCCCACACGGCCCGCCTTGCGGTGGGCGCGTCGCCTCCCCGCGATCTCCTGCTCTCCCAGCACCGCGACCCCGAGGCCCGGCGCGATGAACCCCCGATGGATGCCGATCGGGACCACCGCCGATCTCGAGGTAGAGAGTGCCTCGACCCGGTCGAGGGCGAGGCCGTGCTCGGCCAGAGCACGCGCAACGCGGTCGGCGGCCGCCGGCCCGTCCATGGCGATAACGACATCGATCTGGCGGCTGAGCAGCCGGCTGATTCCTGCTGTGACCGAGTCGGGGTCTCCAGGGACGGCGTCGAGCGCCCTGACTTCGAGGACGGGGTCGTCTGGGCCGGAGGGGGTCGAGGGGAGACGGAGATACTGGCGTCCGGAAAGGCTTTCCTCCAGATCGAGGAAGAGGGCTGGATGCGCCCCTGCTTCGGGTGCATGCTCTCCCCATGTCGGGGCGAGGGCGGCGGCGAGCTCGGACTCCTCCTTGACCAGGTCGCGTGCCCGATCGAGGGCTCGGGTGGGCTCGACGATGACCAGCCGTGCGACGGCAGGCAGGGAGTCGATCATCGACCTGGGCTCGGCCAGCCACGGGAGCCATGACTCGATTCCGGGGAAGAGCTGTCCCTCGGCGATACGGTCCCACGTCGACGCGCTCCACGGCTCGTCACCGACCAGCCGACGCGCCCGGTCCCGGATCTCCTGGTCTGGGCGGACCTCACGGGCGGGGAATGCCACCAATCGGGACAGCTTTCCCTCCGAACGCTGGGTCCCCACCGAGAACGATCGGATCTCCTCGAGTTGGTCGCCCCAGAAGTCGAGCCGCACCGGTGTGTCGAGATGGGCAGGGAACACGTCGACGATGCCTCCCCTCACCGCGAACTCCCCTCTCGACTCCACCCGGTCGGTGCGGCCGTATCCGAGATCGGCCAGATCCCTGGCCAGCGAATCCAGATTCACCTCGTCGCCCGGATCGATGATGAGCGGCTCGTGCCGCGACGGGCTGAGACGCTGGATCGCGCTGCGAACACTGGCGACGACCACCACAGGCTCTGCCCTGTCCAGGGCGTGCCGCGCCTCGGCGCGGTGCGCCATGGTCGCCACGTTCGGCGAAATGTGCTCGAAGGGGAGCGTCTCCCATGCCGGGGCCAGCAAGACACCTTCGATGAAGAGGGAGAGGTCGTCGACGAGCTCTTCGGCATCCCGCTCTCCAGGCACCACGACGAGCAGGGCGCAGCCCAGCTGTTCCGCTAGCCCAGCCAGGGCGACGGCACGGCCGGGCGGCACCACCGACCAGGTGCCGTGCAAGTCGGGCAGTGGAGCGGAGCGCCAGCCCGAGAGAAGGGGGGCGAGGGGGGCAACCATCGGGAACTTCGATGGTACCCAGCCGGTCAGGTCAGCAGGCCCTGGCTCCGGAACCAGTCGATGGTCCGCCGAACGGTGTCATCGATGGGGGTGTATTCCAGTCCCAACTCCCGAGTGGCCCGGCTCCCGTCATAGACATGACCGGCGCGCATGACCCTGATCATCTCCTGACAGACCCTTGGATCTCGCCCCACCAACCTGGAGCCGAGCTGCACCATCCCCGCACCCGCAGCGGCCAACCACCCCGGGATGAACCTGGCCTGGATCCGGCGCCCGGTCACCTGGGAGAGCATGGCAAGCGCATCGGCCATTCCGAGACTCGCACCGCTCAGGATGTATCGGCGGCCCCCGGCGCCGTGGCGGGCCGCGAGCAGGTGGCCTCGGGCGCAATCGTCGATGTCCACGATCGAGATGGTGGTCTCGACCAGGAAGGGGAGACGCCCGTTGAGCATGTCGAGGAAGAGCTTCCCGGTTCCGGTTGCCCGGCCTGGTCCCTGAACCGAAGACGGGTTCACCGCCACCACGTCGAGGCCACCAGCCTGACTGAACAGCAGTCGCTCCGACTGGTGCTTCGACTTCTCGTAACGGGAGAGATAGCTGCCCCGATGCGGGCTCTCCTCGGTGGCGACCGCGCCGTGTCGCTCGCCGATGCTCACCGCAGATGAAGTGTGGATCAATCGACCCACCGCCGCTTCCCGGCATGCCGTGAGCACGTTGCCTGTGCCCTCGATGTTGACCCGGTCCATCAGCGCCGGGTCCTTGGGGCACAGCTCGTTCACCCCGGCGACATGGAATACCCAATCCGACTCGGTGACCAGCGGGAACAGGCTCTCCCGATCCAGCACATCGCCGGGGACCGGCTCCGCGCCGAGGCTCGTCATCAGTTCGGCGGAATCGGCCGATCGAGCCAGCGCCCTGACCTCGTGCCCTTCCTCCACAAGGTGACGTACGACCGAACGGCCCACGACACCGGTGCCTCCGGTGACGGCGGCTTTCACGCCGGAGTGTGGGTCGGCTCGGAGCGAACCGTGTGCCAGAACGCCGATATGTAGCCCCAGGCCGAGCCAACGGTGGCGATGACCGCAATCAGCATCACCCACTGATCGAGGTACCACGGACCCCATCGCTCGGGAAGACGAACGAAGGCGAGGAAGATCGCGAGGAACTGCGTGCCGAACTTGAGCTTGCCCCAGGTCGAGGGGGGAATCCGACCACCCTGGGTCGCCACGACGCCGCGCAGGGCCATGATTATGAATTCGCGGAAGATGATGATCGCAGCCGGCCAGATTGAGACTCGATCGATCGAGACCAGGGCGAGAAGGGTGCCGGTGATCAGGATCTTGTCGGCCGTGGTGTCGAGGAAGGCGCCGAGCATGGTGCCCCCGCTCGTCCTCCTCGCCACATAGCCGTCTAGGAAGTCGGTGAAGGCGGCGAGGGCGAACAGGGACGCTGCGATCAGCAGGGCGTTGTCGATCTGCTCCGATCGGGTGAACGCCATGATGAGTGGCACCAACAGGATCCTGGACAGAGCCAGGATGTCAGGGGTTGAGATTCCGTCCTCCTCGACTTGGCTCCGATCTTATCGGTGAGGGGAGAGAGTCATGCCCTCTCACCGAGAGAAGAACCTCAACAACTCGCCTGCCGTCTCCTCCGGTGCCTCTTCGGCCAGGTAGTGGCCGCTCTGAATCGCGGTGCCTTGTACCTCATCGGCCCACTCTCGCCAGATCGCGAGCGGTTCGTACCACTTCCCGGTCGTCCCGTTCGAGCCCCAGAGGACCAACAGGGGACAGGCGATCTTCCGACCCGCCTCCCTGTCGGCCCGATCATGCTCACAGTCCGCTGTTGCGCCGGCGCGGTAGTCGTCGCACATGCCCCGGATGGTCTCCGGATCGCGAAAGCAGGCGAGGTAGTCGTCGACGGCCGCCGGATCGAAGAAGCTCGCATCGGGGCCTCGGGTCGTGTGCCATCGCCACCACCACTCCGGGTCGGCGCCGATCAGCTTCTCGGGCAGAGGGGCCGGTTGGGCGAGGAAGAACCAGTGGTACAAGCCGAGGCCGAATGCCCTGCCGCCACGATCGAACGCTTCGATGGTCGGGACGATGTCGAGTACGGCGAGACCTGAGACTGCCTCAGGGTGGTCCAGGGCCAGCCGGTAACCCACCCGGCCGCCGCGGTCGTGCCCGGCCACGAAGAATCGGTCGTGCCCGAACAGCCGCATCATCTCGAGCTGGTCGGCTGCCATGACTCGCTTCGAATACGGGAGGTTGTCAGGGGTGGAAGGGGGCTTCGTGGTCCTCCCGTAGCCACGAAGGTCTGGCGCCACCACATTGAAACGAGCGGCGAGGGTGGGCGCCACCTTGTGCCACATCACATGGGTCTGCGGGTTGCCATGGAGTAGGAGGAGAGGTGGGCCGTCGCCACCGATCCTCACCCTCACCCGCAGGTCGCCGATCTCTGCGGTTTCGAGACGGAATCCTTCGAACATGCCCTATTTCACCATGTGCCGGCGACGGGCGGCGGGTCACACCCAGTCGAGGGATCTCCTCACCGCCTTCTGCCACCGGCTGTGGAGGAGATCACGCCGTTCCGATGCCATGGCCGGGCGCCAACGTGCGTCCTCGACCCAGTGAGCCCGGATCTCGTCCAGGTCGGACCAGAACCCAACCGCAAGCCCGGCTGCATAAGCCGCGCCGAGAGCCGTCGTCTCGGCGACCTTGGGCCGAACCACATCGACACCGAGTATGTCGGCCTGGAATTGCATGAGGAGATCGTTGGCGGTCATACCCCCGTCGACCCGCAACTCGGCGAGCTCGACTCCCGAGTCGGCGACCATCGCGTCGAGAACATCGCGGGTCTGATAGGCGGTCGACTCGAGGGCGGCGCGAGCGATGTGACCCCGGTTGGCGAACCTGGTGAGACCGGCGATCACCCCCCTTGCGTCCGGTCTCCAGTGCGGCGCGAACAAGCCGGAGAAGGCAGGGACGAAGTAAACGTCGCCATTGTCCTCCACCGACCTCGCCAGCGCCTCGACCTCGGAGGCGTCGTCGAACATCCTCATGTTGTCTCGCAGCCATTGGACCAGTGAACCGGTGTCCGCGACCGAGCCTTCCAGTGCGTAGACCGTCGGCTCACCGTCTCGTTTGAAGGCAACCGTGGTCAGCAATCCGGCCTCGGAGGCGACCGGAGTTGTGCCCGTGTTGAGCAACATGAAATTGCCCGTCCCGTAGGTGTTCTTCGCCTCGCCAGGGTCGAAGCACGCCTGGCCGAACAGGGCAGCCTGCTGGTCGCCGAGTATCGCGGCGAGCGGCACGCCGTCGAGCGGGCCGTGGCACTCGGCAACGTGCCCGATGGAGGGGACGATCGAAGGGAGCATGGCGGTTGGCACGCCGAGCTCCATGGCCAGATCCGCATCCCAGGTGGCGGTGGCCAGGTCCATGAGCAGGGTGCGGGAGGCGTTGCTGACGTCGGTGACGTGATGGGCATCACCAGGTCCCCCTGTCAGGTTCCATGCCATCCAGGAATCGATGGTCCCGAAGGCGAGCTCGCCGCGATGGGCTCGATCCTGCAGGTCGAGATGGTCGAGGAGCCAGCGGACCTTGGGACCGGCGAAGTAGGTGGCGAGGGGAAGACCGGTTTTGGCGCGAAATCGGTTCGGCCCTTGATCGCCACCGAGGTCTTTGCACAGATCAGCGGTGCGGGTGTCCTGCCACACGATGGCATTTGCCACCGGCCGGCCGCTCTCGCGCTCCCATACGACCGTCGTCTCCCGCTGGTTGGTAATGCCCACGGCTGCCAGGTCCACTACCCCAAGCCCGGCGCCGGCCAGCGCACCTTCGATCACTGATGTCGCTTTCGACCAGATCTCCACCGGGTCGTGCTCAACCCAACCTGGTTGGGGGAAGAGCTGCTGATGCTCACGCCGGTCGATCGACACCACTGCTCCGTCGTGGTCGAACACCATGAACCGGGTGGATGTGGTCCCCTGGTCCAGTGCAGCGACGAACTCGGGCATCAGGCCGGCCGGCTCCGCCCCCTCAGGGCTGCCATCTCCTGTGCCCGGGCGCGATCCGATGGCCATTGCTCCACGATGCCCGCCGCGTCCTCGATGATCGACGCCACCTCGTCGCGCTCTGCCTTGGAGAACTGGCGAAGGACGAACAAGGCCGGGTCCATCTCCCCCGGAGGCCGGCCCACCCCGAGTTTGAGCCGGCTGAACTGGTTGGTGCTGAGGGCGGACTCGATCGACCTGATCCCGTTGTGACCGCCACTGCCCCCTGCCACCTGGATCTTGAGCCGGCCGAAGGACAGATCGATGTCGTCGTGCACCACGAGCAGATCATCCGCGGAGAGACGGAAGTAGTCCAGGAGTGAGCGCACGGCGCGACCCGACTCGTTCATATAGGTGGTGGGGACCGAATAGATGACCTGATCCTCCCCGGTGCCAACCCGTGCCAACCGGGCCCTCACCCGGGAAGGGCCGCGGCCCAACTCGGCGCCGGCGCGCTCCAGCACGCGAGCGACGACCTCATACCCGAAGTTGTGACGCGTCCCTTCGTAGTCAGGCCCCGGATTGCGCAGCCCGACCACCAGGGGCGACAGGTCACTCGCCGGAATTCCCCCCGGCTTCCTCAGACCCTTGAGACTCTTCGCCATGCGGCTCCTCGCCCTCGACGGCCTCTGCCCCCTCCTCGCCCTCGATCTCCTCGGCTTCTTCGACCTCAGCCGCCGGGGCGGTGACGCTCATCAAGACGGTCTCGGGATCGTCGATGTACACGACACCCTCGAGCTGCGGGAGATCGGCCACGCGAAGGGCACCGCCCATCTCCACACCGGAGATGTCGAGCTCGATTCCCGAAGGGATCGAGGTTGCGAGCGTCTCCACCTCCACGTGGGTCTTGCTCGGTGAGAACACGCCACCATCGCGGACGCCGATCGGGGTGCCTTCGAAGTGGATGACGACCTCGGCGCGGAGAGTCTCGTCGAGGGAGACGGTCACGAAGTCGATGTGCCTGTACTCGTTGCGGAATGGGTGGCGCTCGATGACCCGGGCCATGGTCAGGACGACGTCTTTGCCCTCGATCTCGAGGTTGATCAGGGCGTTGGAGCCGGCTTCGGTGTGCAGTGCGAGGTGCAGGTCGTGCGCGTCGACGGCGACGTTGATCGGGTCGATCTTCTTGCCGTAGACGATTCCCGGGACCCGTCCGGTCTTGCGGAGACGGCGCGACTCGCGCGAGCCGGTGGCACGGCCCGCCTCGGCGCGCAAAGTGACTTGCGACATCTGAAGAGACTCCTTGGGGAGGTGGGTGAGCTCCCAATTATGGCCGGGTCTCGATGCTTCCGCCAGACGAAACGACCTCGACCCATTTCGAGGTGGCCGTCGCGAGCTTCTCGATCACCGACTCCGGTTTCCACCCCCCACCCCGGAAGGAATGGTCGGCACCTTCCAGCAGCTCGACGGTTGCATTGGGCAGGGTGCGGATGTGCCGATCGAACAGCTCCATTCGGCTCAGGGCGTCCCGAGTTCCCTGGATGAAGAGGAGTGGAACACGCACATCCGGGAAGTGAGCGACCCTGAGGCTGTCCGGCTTTCCGGACGGGTGCAGCGGGTATCCGTACAGCACCACCCCGGCTGCCGGGTAGTCCTCCGCCGCCAGATAGGTGGCCATCCGCCCGCCCATCGATTTGCCGGCCAAGAACAGGACGTCGACCCGCTCACGAAGGAAGTCGGCCGCGGCCCGGTGCACCTCGACGAGCTTCGTGGTGGGGTCGGGCCGCTTCGAGCCCCGCTCTGTGTATGCATAGTTGAAGGTCATCGCCATGTGCCCGGCATCGGCAAGGGCATGGCGCAGACCCACCATGAACGGGTGGTCCTGGTTGGTGCCGGCACCGTGGGCGAGCAGGATCCCAATGTCGCCTTCCCCGGAGATCCGGCCCGATACCTCCCCTCCCGGGAGTGTCATGACGACCATCTCATCCATCGACCCAATGTAGAGCAGTTACCGTGGCCGTATGGATCTCCTCATCCACGACAGTCCGGAGGCTGTGAGCGAAGCCGCGTCCACGAGGGTTGCAGGCCTCCTCACTGGGACGTCGGGGCGCTTCTCGCTGGGGCTGGCGGGAGGGTCCACCCCAGAGGCCACCTACCGGGCTCTCCGCTCGGCTGGCGGGGGTTGGGATCGGGTGGATGCGTGGCTGGCCGACGAGCGTTGGGTGGCACCGGACCATGAGCGGTCGAACGGCCACATGGCCGCCACCGTCCTGTTCGATCACGTGGACGCGACCCTGGAACGGCCGAGATGGGGAGAGTTCATCATGCCGGAGGACTCCGCCGCCCATTATGAGGCGCGTCTCCGCTCGATCCATGGCAAGCGACCCCCTGATCTCGTCCTGCTCGGGATGGGCGACGATGGGCACACCGCCTCGTTGTTCCCGGGAACCGTCGCCCTCCAGGAGCGCACACGTTGGTACGTGGCAAACCACGTCCCGCAATTGGGTGAGGACCGGCTGACCGCGACTCTCCCCCTGCTCTGGAGTGCTCGCCTGCTGATGGTGCTCGTCGTCGGAGGAGGGAAGGCCGAGGCGCTCAAGGCGAGTTTCGAGGACGACACGCCGGCGGGAAGGCTGGGCCAGGGCGATGCGGAGGTCGAGTGGTACGTAGATCGGGACGCGGCAACCCTTCTCGCCTGACCTTGTCGATCACCCTGGTCGCAGCTCTGCTGACGTCATGCGCGGCCGGTCTGGTTCCGGTCCAGACCACGACCGACGGGCCTCCGACGACGATCGCCACCTCCACCACGTCGTCGACAACCACGACAACGGCCCCATCCACGACCGACGTGCCTTCGACGACCGTACCGCCCGGTTCGACCGTCACCACCATGACCGACATAGGGCTCGAGATCCACGTCCCGGAGGGCGATGGGCCCTTTCCCGCGGCGGTGCTGGTGCACGGCGGCGGGTGGGTGGCCGGCTCACCGGAATTGATGAGTGACCTCGCCAGGTTCCTGACCGATCAGGGGTATCTCACGGTCAACACCGCCTACACCCTGTCCAACGACATCCCCGGGTATCCGATCGCCGTCGACGATGTGGCGTGCGCGGTGAGATACGCGAGCTCCCATCCGGATGCTGACGGGACAGTGGCCGTGATCGGCCACTCCGCTGGTGCCCATCTCTCCGCCCTTGTCGCTCTCGACGATGGTCGATATGGCGAGAATTGCCCACTGACCGACCCTGTGATACCCGATCGGCTCATCGGCCTGGCGGGCCCCTACGACGTCGCCCGTCTCGGCCCGCTGATGTTCCCGTTCTTCGGGGTCAGCCCGGTCGAGGATCCCCAGACCTGGGCGGCAGGGAATCCATTGTTCCAGGTGGAGAACAACACCAAGCTGTCCAGCCTGATCATGCACGGCGAGGAGGACGGCTTCGTCGACCTGAGCTTCGCCACCGACTTCGCCGACGCCCTCACCGAAGCCGGGTCGGAGGCCCTGGTCGAGGTTGTCGAGAGCGCCCGCCACAACGACATGCACGACCCGGAATTCGTCGGTGACCTGATCATCACCTGGCTGGAGCGATGACGGTCTAGATCGGCTCCTCGCCGGGCCAGAGCACCCAGGCACTGTTGTGCTGTGTCATCCCGATCTTCGGGTAGTAGTCGACGGCCCTTGGCGCAGCGAGAAGTATCACCGTCGCCTGCGGGGTCATGTCACGAGTGCGGCGGATCAGCTCCTTGCCGATCCCTTGACTCTGGTATCCGAGTCGGACCGCCAGGTCGGAGAGATAGGTGCAGTACACCCAGTCGGTGATCGAACGAGAGATCCCAACCATCCGGTCCCCTTCCCACGCTGTCACCACCAGGTCCGCCTCTTCCAGCATCCGGGCCATCCGTTCCCTGTCATCGACGGGCCGACGCTCGCCGAGTGTCGAGTCGATGTAAACGTCGATCATGGCGTCGAGGTCTATGTCGTTCCCGATGCGATAGGAGATCATGCCCCGAGGGTAGATTGTCCAGGTGAAGGCCATCGCGACCACCCTCTCCCGCTTCGTCGGCTTGACGGCATTCGCCTACGCCGCCTTTGTCTTCTTCGTGAACCTCGTCAGCGCCTGGGGGGGTTCCACCTACAACCCGGTCTGGAGTCTGTATCTCGTGTTGGGGCTGGGAATGACGGGCATGGTCGGTGCCGTGCTCTTTCTCATGAGTTTCGACGGCCCATCCCACCACCGGACTCGAAGCCGCCGGTTCCTGGGATGGACCGGGATGATGATCTGTGCATCCCTGCCATCGAGCATCCTGATCGCCATCGCCCCGATGGTTTTGTTGAGCGTGCTCTCGATCCTCCTCCCGCCCGAGTTGCCCGCCCGTCGGCGGGGCAGGCACCTGGCTACATCCGGGTGATGTCCCGCGGCGCCACCCGCGGGCCGAAGCTCGGCTCGTGACCCAGCGAGTGGAGCAGGCGGGCGACTCTCCCTCGATGGGGCCGGAAGGGCTCGAGCAGCTCGAGCATCTCCTCGTCGGTGCCCCGGGGGCGACCGGTGAGGTGGTAGACCACAATGTGCTTCAGGTGGTAATCGCCGACGTCGACCTGATCCGGGTCCCCATGGGAGACGGAGAGCGTCTTGGAAACCGTCCAGACCCCAACCCCTGGAAAGGCGGTGAGGGCGGCAGCCGCCTCGGTCGAGTCCGTGTTGCGCAGATCATCGATCCGCGCCGCGGCGGCCGCGAGCCGGCGCAGGGTCTCTGCGCGTCTCCTCTCCACGTGAAGCCGGTGATAGACCCAGTAGGGCGCCTCGGCCATGCGGCCCGGGTCGGGAGGCAGGCGTAGACCCGATGGGCCCGGAGCCGGCTCGCCGAACTCCTCGCGTAGCCCTCGTGTGGCCGCACCGGCCTCCTGACCGGTGACCTTCTGACCGACGACTGCGTGGACCAGGGCATCGAAGACAAGGCCGGTCCGCCCGAACCGCAATCCCGGGTTACGTCGATGCAGCTCTCCGACGATCCGAACATCGGTGTGGAACGCGTCTGGATCGTCCTCGAGGCCACCCACGGCTGCGAGCCTGCTCAGGGCCCAGGCCGAGCCGTCACCCCACGCTTCGCCGATCAGCTCTTCCCTGGTCCGCGTGATCCTGAGAGACACAGGCCCCTGCGGGGTGCGGGCGGTGAGCCACCATCCGTCGTCCCGGAACCAGCCATGCAACGGGTGGAGTGTGGCCTTGAGGTCGAGGGCCCCGAGAATCGGGACCCGTCGCGCCTCACCAGCGTTCGTGATGGACCACCTCATCGAACGGCCGGCGAGCAGGCTTCTCGATCGGGTTCAACGGGCGGTCGGCGGGATAGCCGAGCCCGAGCAGCCAGGTCAGACGTCGATCTGCTGGAAGCCCCAGGATCTCGGCGGCAAGCTCGTAGTCATGCACAGATGCCGTCCGGCTTCCGATGCCGAGGTCGGCCGCCGCGATCATCATCGACATCGCGGCCTGCCCCAGGTCGTAGTTGATCGAGCCGATCTCCCGCGGGTCCTCGCTCGTGGGAGCCACCAGCCCTACGGCCGCCCGCGCGTCGGCGATGTGGCCGGCGCCCCGCCAGACGTGAGAGATCTTCTCCAGGGCGTCACGGTCCTGTATCAAGACGAAATCCCAGCGCTGGTCGTTGCGCGACGACGGTGCGCGACGACCGGCTTCGAGGATCCGGACCAGGTCTCGGTCTTCGATCGGCGTGTTGTCGTATTCGCGAATTGCCCGACGGGCCCTGATGGCGTCCCATGTTTCCATCGGGCCAACCTAGCGCTCAGGCCGGGACGACCTCGACGCGGATCCCGTTGAGCACGGCATTGCCGGAGATCGGATCGGTGGCTCCTGTCGACAGCCTGTTGCTGTTCACCCCGGGTCGAACGGAGGCGACGGACAGCTCCGCGCCCTCGAGGTCGTGACCCCAGCCATGAGGCAGGCTGACGACGCCGGGCATGATGTCGGCGGTCGTCTCGGCCGGGACGATCAGCATCCCCGCCGGTGAGGAGACCTTGACCATCTGCCCGGGCGCCACCCCGAGCCGCCTGGCGTCATCCCCGTTGATCTGGAGGGTGCAGCGTTCTCTCCCGCTGACCAGGACGTCGATGTTGTGCATCCAAGAATTGTTGGAGCGCACATCCCGCCGTCCGATCAGGACGAATCCACCGTTCACCTTGCGATTGGTTGCGGCGAGCAACCTGCTCACGTCGGCCAGAAGCAGATCCGGAGCCAGCTCGACCATCCCGGATGGGGTGCACAGGGCATCGGGCAGGCGGGGCCGAAGTGGTCCGAGGTCGATGCCGTGCGGTGAAGCCTGTAACCGTCTCAGGGTGAGACCATCGGGGTCGGTGCCATAGCCATCTCCATACGGGCCGGTCCGAACCAGGAAGTCCAGCATTCGCTCCGGGCCGCGCCCGCCTCCCGTGGCGGCAAAGACCTCCTCCGGATCCCGTCCGTGGATCCGGGAAGATGGATCGGCGACCGCAGAGCCCACCATGAGTCCGAACACCCCGTCGTCGAGCACGTCGAGATCCGCCGCAGGCCCTTGACCGGAGAGCACAGCGCCGAGGCGAAGCAGTATCTGCCACTCGTCGGGCGTCCCCTCGGGAAGCGGGAACAGGGCCGGCGAGTAATTGGCGACGTTTCGCACGGACAGTTGACTGAAGGCGAAGTCGTAGTGCGGTCGCCGCAGCGGCGAGGCGCCGGGGAGGATGACGTCGGCGTGTCGGGTGGTCTCGTTGAGATAGAGGTCGATCGACACCATGAGCTCGAGGCTCGCCAGCGCCTCATCGAGACGGTCGCTGTCGGGAGTCGACAGCACCGGGTTGCCGGCGATGGTGATCATCGCCCTGAGCCGCCCCGGCCCCGGCTCCGGCTCGAGGATCTCGTCGGCCAGTGTCGCCACCGGCAGCTCACCTCTCACCTCGGGGAGGTTCCTGACCCGGCTCATCCAACGGCCTACCTGAAACCCGCGCCGGGCGCGTGGCTGCTCATGGGCAGCGTTGGAGAACATGGCTCCGCCTGACCGGTCGAGATTCCCGGTGATGACATTGAGCACGTCGACCATCCACGAGGCCATCGTCCCGAACTCAGCGGTGTGGGTGCCGATCCTGCCGTAGACGGCTGCGGAGTCGGCCGCGGCGAGCTCGCAGGCGATGCGACGTGTCTCCGCCGAGTCGATGCCACAGGCTTCGGCCACGACCTCCGGGGTAAAGGCCTCGACAGCGACGGCGACTTCCTCGACCCCGGCCACGTGACCTTCCAGGTCGCCCAGGTCGGTCAGGCCCTCCTCGAACAACACATTGGCCAGGGCGAACAGGAACAGGGCATCAGTGCCAGGGCGGATCGGCAGGTGCTGATCAGCGGCCGCGGCGGTCTTGGTCCGTCTCGGGTCGACGACCACGACCCGTCCACCCCGAGCCCGGATGGCCTCGAGCCTCCCGGGCCAGTCGGGCGCAGTGGCGAGACTGCCGTTCGACTCGAGTGGGTTGGCCCCGAGCATCAACAAATAGGCGGTGCGATCGATGTCGGGCACGGGGATCAGGTCTGGATGGCCGAACATGAGACCGGCGGAGACATGTTTTGGCATTTGGTCGACGGTGGAGGCACTGAAGATGGCCTTGGTCCGCAGCATCCTCAGCATGACGCGCGGGTAGAGGATCCCCGACATCGAGTGGACATTGGGGTTCCCCAGGTAGACGCCAACGGAGTCGCTTCCGTGCTCGGCAAGGATCGGGGTCAAGCGCTGCTCGATGACGGCGAATGCCTCGTCCCAGGTCACCGGCACGTGCTTGCCGTCCCGCTTCACCAACGGTGAGCGGAGACGGTCCGGGTCTTCGTCGAGCTTGCCCAGTGTCGACCCTTTCGGGCAGATGTAACCGTGACTGAAGACATCGTCGCGATCGCCACGGATACGGATCACCTTTTCATCCCTATGGGTGATCTCCAGGCCACAGGTCGCCTCGCAGAGGGGGCAGCTCCTGTAAGCCGTCGATGTCATGCGCCTACCACCGCGGTCTCACCGGTGCGGTTCCTCACGACACCGAGCGGCGGCTCGATCCGGACGTCGCGCCGGCTCAGCCTCTCTCCACACTGCCCGCAATGGGCGACGGCGTGGGCCTCCTGGCCACATGCGACGTGGATCACCTTCTGGCGATTCGGGGCCGCCGGCGGCTTCCAGCGCTCTCCATAGCTCCACAGGGTCATCAGCACATCGAACAAGTCCTTTCCCTGCTCGGTGAGCCGGTACTCGTGACGGGGAGGGCGCTCCTGGTAGAGCCTGGTCTCCATCATCCCGTTTGCCACCAGACGCTCGAGACGATCGGTGAGAACATTGCGGGCGATCCCGAGGTCATCGACGAACTCGTCGAAACGGCGGACCCCGAGAAAGGCGTCACGCAGGATCAGGACTGTCCAGGCGTCGTTGACCATCTCGACCGTGTTGGCCACGGCGCACTCCAGGTGCTGCAGGGACTTTCTCGACATGCCGCGATTGTAGCGGTGGTGAGTTGCAATGCGCTACTAACTCGCATAGAGTGGTGAGTAGCAATTCGCAACTGAGGAGAGACCCAATGCGATTCAGAGAACTCCGACGACGCCGGCGTCAGCCGAGGGCCCCCATGTTCCTGCTGGAGCTCGACCTCCCCTTCGAAGAGGTCATGGCCGATCTCTACTTCCCGTCGGCCGATCCGGTGTCCGGTGGCGCTTTCACCGAAGAGCCGCTCAGCCGATCCGCCTGATCACCGAAGAAAGGGCGGCGAACGAGTCGACCAGCGCCACGCGCTGATCCGGCTGGAGCCGCTGATAGCTGCGCATGGGGGGCAAGGTCAGATTGACGAACGATGCCCCGATCAGCTCTACGATCGAGGCCCATTCCCCCTCTCCCCTGCGGATATCGAAGCGGGTGAAGTCGAGCGGGAGCACTGCCTTCACGAACGGCGCATCGGCTTCGATGGCACCTGCCAGGGTCACCGCCGCCGCCTCACCCTCGATGACGGTCACCTTCACCCCGTCCCGTCTCAACCGCCCGGTATGACGGAGCTTCAGTCGGGCCGGCCCGGCCTCCGAGGCCGGGATGCGAGCCTCGAATTGGGCGACTTCGTTGTGCCCGAGGAAGCGACGATCCACCCGTTCGGTGACGTCGATGACGGGTCCGCCGTTCACAGGCACGAAGCGCGCCCGCCCGGCGCCGGCCTGCTCAACCCAATGCCCGGGCAGATCAACGGCGAGCAAACCGAGCAGACGCCCCTCCTTGTAGGAGCGGGGCACTCGGTGTTTCGTGTCCTGGCCGATCACGATCCGATCAGGCCTCCTCGGCAGTGAGCAGCATCCGGTCGATCGCGCCCCGACCACGACCACGCGCGCAGACCAAAGATCGACTTTGGGCAGGCGAGGCGCGAAGGTAGCAATCCGACGGGATCGTTGGCGCCCAAACGATCATCGAAGTTTGCCGATCTCGCAGCTCGGTGGAGAGGCTCGCTACAGCGGATCGCTCTGCACCGGTCAATGACCGCCGGCGACGTCGTCCAGATACCAGTCCAGCATCCGCTCCAGCGCCGGCTGCGAGTCGACCGCCAACCTGTAGCTCTCCTCGATCAGCTCGTGCGGATCCACGCCCGCCGTCACAAGCTCCTCATCTCCCCCGGCCTCACACCACGACTTGATCAGCTCCCCGCTCATCTCGGGATGGAACTGAACAGCGAGACTGCGGCCGATCGTGAACGCCTGGAGACCGGACTCGTTGCGACCCCTCTCGACAGCTCCTTCCGGAAGCGTGAACTCGTCGTGATGGAACTGGAACCAGGGACCGGCTGCGATCTCATCGACCAGCGAGTCGATCGTGACCCATCCATACTCGGGCCGCTGCGACATGGTGACCCTCCCACCGAGTGCGGCCGATATCGCCTGAGCGCCGAAGCAGATCCCGAGAATGGGCACCCCATGATCCATCTGCCGCTCGATGAACTCGAGCTCGGGTAGGAGCCATCCCCGAATGCCGTGGTCATAGACCGACCATGGGGAGCCCATCAGCACCACCAGGTCGAAGCTCTCACCATCGGGAAAACTCGCCTCGATCTCCGGGTCGCCGACGTCCTTCACGACGACGAACGGCTCCAGGACAAACCCTCGCTTCTCGAGATGGGCACCCACCCGCTCCGGGGTGGACAGCGGGTCGTGTTCGACGACGAAGGCGCGCACCCGGCGAGCTTAACCCTGGGGAACACAGGGCAGACTCGGTCGGTACTGTGTCAGGTCGAACGGCTACGCGGCGACCCTGCGTGGGAAGGAGAGGGCTCTGAGCCACACAACCTACGATCGAGTGCGCTTCCTCTGGCCCGATCATCTCGGTCTCGCCCGGGGAAAGTACCTTTCCGCAGCCCGAGCCGAGGAAGGGAGCAATCACTGCGTCGCCCTTTTCTCCCTTCAGCTCAACCGGGTGATGATCCCCCATCCTGGCGCCCATCATGAGAGCTTTCCCGACGTCGAGGCACGTTTCCCCATCGAGAGCATCCGGCCGGGATGGGAGGATGGCACAGGTGTCGTCGTCGCCTCGATCACCAAGGACGGCGCACCGGTCGAGCTGGCTCCCCGATCCATCCTCGCCCGCGTCGTCGGCGAGTGGGGCGAGCTCGGCTACACACCAATGGTCGGCTTCGAGCTCGAGGCGTTCCTCTTCGAGCCCGATGGCCGGCGGGGCTGGCAACCGATCCACACTCCCGGCTCGTACGTCTACGGGACTGGGACTGCGGTCGACCCCAGCGGGACCATCGAAGAGATCATGGACACGGCCGCGGCGATGGGCATTGAGCTGGAGTCGGTCAACTCGGAGTACGACGACGGCCAGTTCGAGCTCACCCTTCGTTACGGAGAGGCCCTCCAGGCCGCGGATGACGCCTTCTTGTTCAAGGTGATGGCCAGGGAGGTGGCGGCGAAGAGGGGTTATCTCCTCGCGTTCATGGGGAAGCCGATCACAGATCGGGGCGGCAACGGCGTCCATGTCAACTTCTCGATGATGGACAGCGACGGCAACAACGCCTTCTCCGACCCGACCGACCCTGACGGGTTGAGCCTGCTCGCCCGTCAGTGCATCGCGGGGGTCGTGTCAGACCATGTGTCCATGACGGCGTTGGTCGCCCCGACCGTCAACGCCTACAAGCGCCTCCGCCCCGGGTCCCTCAACGGTTACTACGCCAACTGGGGCCTGGACCATCGCGGGACCGCGGTGCGGGTCCCTCCCAGTCGTGGCCCCGGGACCCGGCTCGAGCACCGGCTCGCCGACGGGGCGGCATCGGCCCACGTCGCCGCGGCAGCCACCCTTGTCGCGTCACTGCGCGGGGTGAGAAAAGGACTCGGCTGCCCGCCACCGGAGAGCCAGGACTGCGTCACCGGTGTCGACACCGACGTCACCGTGCCTCTGAGCCTCGGCGAGGCGCTCGACGCGCTGAGAGGGGACAAGGAGTTCGTCGAGGACTTCTCCCCGGCCTATGTCGAGGGGTTCCTGGCCGTGAAGGCAGCCGAGTGGGGCCGCTTCATGGCGCACACGACGGATTGGGAACTGGCCGAGTACCTCGAGTACTACTAGTCAGACGCCCTCGGGCCTGCTCACCGTGCCGGCGGAGCCGAAGTCGCTGAGCGTCGTGATGACCTGCGCCAGCTCGCCCCCGGTGTCGACCTGGTAGCGGATCTCGGTGACGAGGCCATCTTCGAGGGTGAGGGTGAAGGCGAGCCCGGCCGCGTCGCCGGCAGCGGGCCCCAGCGCGCCGGTGAACACCCCTTGTTCGGCGTCACCGGACTCGAGAACGAGGTCGGTGGCATCGGTCAAGCCGGCGAGGGGTGCTTCGACCGGGGGCGTGCCCTCGAGCTCCACCCACTCCCCGTCCGGCCCCGTTGCCCACTCGCCATCAGCAGTCCTCACGTAGGCGACCTCACTCGTCCCGGTGACGATCTCGGCTGCGACCGAGCTGCCGTCGACCACCCCGGTCATGGTCGTGAGAGTCCGCTCGCCGACGAGTACCACCGAAGTGAACCTGTAATTGGCACTACTCGCCGCCAGGCTGTCGGTGACGACAGCCACCGCATCGAGAGGGAGTGTGGTCTGGGTCGGGGCAACCGTCGTCGACGGCAGGGTCGAGGTCGTCGAGGTCGATGAGGTGGTCGTTGAAGCGGCGGTCACATTCGTTGTGCTGCCCGCGCCGCCATCGGTCGCGCAACCCGCCAGCAGCAGCAAGACGAGGAGGACCCGGAACCCGGGCCCTCCCCTCTCGGCATTCTGATCAGACCCGAGCCTGATCGGACGTCGTCTCAGTTGTCCCCACCGTCGCCGTCGCCGTCACGGTCACCATTGTGGCCGTCGCCACGACCACCGTCGCCGTCACGGCCGTCACGATCACGGTCGCCGTCACGGCCGTCACGATCACGGTCGCGGTCATCGCGCCGGTTCCCGTCGTCGTCGTCACGGTTCCTGTCGGCGCGCTCGTTGTCGCCGTCGTCCTTGTCCCAGCGGTCGCGATTCCGGTCGTCCCCGTCCCAGCACTTGACCCGGTCGTGGGAGGACAAGGTCACCGCCAATGCCACCTTCACCTCACCCTCGTCGTTGATCCTGACCTTGGCGATGAAGCTGACCTTCGCGGTTTCCTCGCCCGATGTCAGTCTCACCTTGACCTTGAACGACGATTTGTCCCCGTCGTCCGAGGTGCGAGTCTTTGGCTCACCGATCTCGGCAGTGACTCCAGACGGGAGTCCGATGGTGCCGATGGTGATGTTGGGATTGTTCCCGTCGAACGACACGTCGTAGGGAATGGTCACGATCCCGTTGCCGAACACATCCGCCGCCCAGGAGCCAGGGCCTGTCACATCGGCGGTCGCCTCTGCCTTCACCTTGGTCTGGACGAACCCGCCCTTGGACTTCACGACGACCTCGGTGCTCCCGTCGCTGAGCAGGAAGACGACTTTGTGGTCCGTCTCTTTGACGGTGGTTGCGCCGGCATCGTCGAGACCCACCGAGGCGATTGCGCCATCTTCGCCCCTCGTGATCGTCACGGACATGCCCGATCCGAGCACAGGCAGCGACTGCACGACCTCCGCCACCTCGGGCTCAGGAACGGAAGTGGTGGTCGGCTCTTCCTCGGTGGCTTGGTCTTTCGTATCGCCGGCTTGGGCGACTCCTGGCACGGCGATCATCACGGCCATTACCAGCGTGGTGATCAGCGTTTTTCGTCGGTCTCCAACTCTCATAGGCATCTCCTTGCAGAGCTCGTCGTTCAGTCAGGGTCGTCGTCCGACGACCGTTCGCGGTAGTGGTCGTTGCGGCCCTCCTGTTCATCGCGGTCGCTTCCGTCGATCGATCGGTCCGAGCCCTCCCATCCCCTGGAACCGAACGAGTTGTCCTCGTCGCCCTGTTGGCCATCCCGACGATCGCGGTCCTCCCCGCCGTTCTCGTGGTCGCGTCCCTGTCCGTCCTCCGTGGCGAAGCGGGGCGGATCGACGAACTCGAGACCACAGACCTGGCGAATCCGGAAACGGAGCTCGCGCAGCTCCTCCCGGTCGAGACGGTCACGGTTCTCCAGTTCGTCCTCGAGATCGCAACTTGCGGGGCTTACGCCCTCATCGAGGTCCCCGTCGCGCAGGTCGGGCGATGGCTCGACAGCGGTGGAGGCGGCAGCCGGAGACGAGGCGGCCCCGGTCGTCGCGGCGGACGGCTGATATGGATCGATCTCGATTTCTCCGTCTTCGGGTCGGAGCAGGCGATTGGCCGGCCTGTCGCCGGCAATCACCTGCCCCGCGATCGTTGGGTAAGGGATGTCGAGCGGAACCGGGAGAGCCCGCGCCATGTCGGCCACGACCGTCTGCAACGGTGCAGGAAGGCCTCCTGCCAAGGCGATGCCCCCGGAGCCGAACAGTGTCGACACCGCGGTCACCGCCGCGACCCAACGCACGACTGCGGAGCGGCGGCTGCTCCGGGCCGAGCGGGCGGCGGATGCTGCCGCTGTGATGTGCCGCCGGGCGGTCAGCTCGTTGGGGAGGACGGAGATCTCGCCAGCCAGAGCCGAAAGGAAGGCTTCGGAGTCGCGGTTCGGCTCTGGCTGGCGCACGAGCATGGAATCGTCCGGGACCGCTTGTTCCTTACGCCCTCTCCATCAACGCCCGAAGCGCACGTGTGGCGCGGTGCTGCAATTGCTCGACGGCACCGACGGTCCGGCCGGTGATCTCGCCCACCTCCCGGGCAGTCCAGCCGCCCAGCGCCCTCAAGATCAGCACTTCGCACTGGTCGTCGGTCAGTTGGTCGAGGAGCACGAGAAGCTCCTCGAGCTGCACAGTCGCCAAAACCTCGTCTTCGACATCCACCACCGATGGAATGGACAGATGGGCAGCGGGGTCGACCGGCTCCTCCAACCGTCGCGCTTGGCGGCGGATCAGATCGACGCGTCGGGCCCGGGCGATCGTGAAGACCCAGGCCCTGAAGCCGCGAGCATCGCCCCGGAACGAGTGGATTCGGCGGGCGACCTCGAGGAACACCTCACCGAGGACATCCTCGGGATCAGTCACGCGACCGGCCCGGAGGAATCCGAGAACCTGTGGCGCCAGCCAGGAATAGAGGTCGCGCCAGGCACGCTGTTCCCCGGCGCGGGCGCCACGCAGGGTGGCGCGGAACTCGGTCTCGGCCATCCCGGGATCGGCGCTCATGACATACCTCGGTTGCGTCGGCTCACATGAGCCACGCCTCCCAGGGGTCGTCCGCGTCCTGGGCAATCAGAGCAGAACCGGGCGCCGGGAGTCAAGGGCCGGGGCGGACCGGGCGGCGTGGGGGCTCTTTGCTCGCCGATGGAGGCGGGAGCGAAACCCTGGTCCGCCCCGACATCGTTGGTGACTTCCAAACCGGGGAAAACTCACTGGTTGCTGGGATCCCGCCCTTACCCGATGGCTGACAGAACGAAACCGAAGTCAGGTCTCGGGCAGCTCGAATCGGTAGCCCATTCCCGGCTCGGTGATGAAATAGCGCGGCTTGCCTGGCTCGGGCTCGAGCTTCCGCCTCACCTGAGCCATGAACACCCTCAAGTAGTTTGTCTCCTCCCCGTACTGGGGGCCCCACACCTGGTGCAGGAGCTGGGTCTGGCTGACCAGCTTGCCCCTATTGCGCACCAGGGCCTCCACGATGCCCCATTCGGTCGGGGTGAGCCGGATCTCCTTGCCGTCGACACCGACCGCGCGCTTGGCGGAAAGGTCGACGGTGAAGTGGGGAGTCTCCACCACCGGCCCCCCTGTCTCGTCGGGAGCGGCGCGGCGGAGCGCCGCACGCAGCCTGGCCAGGAGCTCACCCATGCCGAAGGGCTTGGTCACGTAGTCGTCTGCTCCTGCGTCAAGGGCGAGGATCTTGTCGCGTTCCGACTCGCGCACGGTGAGCACGATGATCGGCACGTCGGACCATCCTCGTAGCCCTCGAATCACTTCTACGCCGTCGATACCTGGCAGGCCGAGATCGAGTATCACGGCGTCGGGACGGGTCTCTGCTGCTTTGCGTAGCGCCTCTTCCCCACTCTTGGCGGGCTCGACCCGATACCCGAGCGCCTTGAGGTTGATGGCAAGTGCACGAAGGATCTGCGGCTCGTCGTCGACGATGAGGATTCGCCCGGTGTCAACCACTGGTGGCTCCGGCGATGGTCTGGTTGGGGAGGTCGATCGGACCGGCGATCTTGAAGCCGATGACCATGGTCGTCCCGCCCCCCGGGGTGTCCTCGATCACCAACTCGTTGCCCATCGCCTCCAACAGACCCCGCGAAATGGCCAGGCCAAGGCCAACACCCTCGCTGCGCGGCGAGTCACCGAGTCTCTGAAACGGCTGAAACACGGTGTCCCTCGCGCCCGCGGGGATACCCGGGCCCCGGTCCGTGATCCTCAGGTCGATCCTGCGGGCGATCTCACCTGCGGTCACACTTACCGACGTGTCAGCCGGGGACCAGACCAGGGCGTTCTCGATCAGGTTGGCCACGACCCGCTCCAGAAGCGCCGGATCGGTCTGGACCTCGGGCAATGACTCGGGGATGTCGATGATCACCCGCCCCTGCTCAGCGCCCAAGCCGGAGACGGCAGAGGTGACGACCTCGTCGAGGCCGACTGGTCGGAAGAAGACGTGTACCGCACCGGCCTGAACCCGGCTGGCATCGAGAAGACGCCCGACCAGTCGATCGAGCCGCTCCGTTTCCTCCAGTATCACCTGAAGGAAGGCGTTGGTCTGCTCCGGAGTCCAGTCGACCCCGGTCTCGAGCAGGCTCGTCACCGAGGCCTTGATCGTGGCCAGCGGAGTCCGCAGATCGTGGGACACCGCCCCCAGCAGCGCAGTTCGCAACCGATCGGTCTCCGCCATGGCCTCGGCCGACCCCGCCTCACGTTCCAGGTCCTCGCGCTCTATGGCCTGGACGATCTGTGCGGCAAAAGCACGCAACACCGCGCGATCGTCGGTGGTCAGGTTGCCATCGAGAAGCACGAGGACCGTGTCCGGGGTGAGGTCGATGACTTCGTCGCCTTGTTCGGGGGAGACGATCTCCTGGCCATCCCAGGCGAGGATCTCCCACCGCTCGCCGTCGCGGCGGAGGATGTTCACCGCAGCCAGGGAGAACACCTCCTTTATCCGGTGCACCAAGCCCGACTCGTCCGACCCGAACACGGGATGACCTGGAGTGGCGGTCGCGGCCAGCGCTTCTGCCTGGGCCCTGGCCCGGCGCGCCTCGGCGGTCCGCCTGCTCGCCGTGCCGACCAGGGAGCCCACGGCGATCGAAACGAAGAGGAAGGCAAACAAAGAGAAGAGGTCGTCGGCGCTGCTGATGCTCCATGTCCTGATCGGCGGCGTGAAGTACCAGTTGGCGAGGAGGAACCCGGACACAGCTGTAGCGGCGGCAGGCAGGGCACCACCCACCACTCCGACGCCAACCGCGGCCAACAGGTACACGAGCAGGACGTTGTGCAGGGGGGCATCGACCCACGAGACCAGGGCCCAGGTGAGGAGCAGGGGAACCAGTAGCGCGAGCGTCCAGGCCACGATCGTGCGCACGGGGCTCAGGACTCGGCGGTGGGAGGAAGCTGCAGCCTTTGAAGGGCGGAACGCCCCCTCATACGAGATGACGTGGATGTCGATGTCGCCTGCCCTGCGAATCACCCGGGCCACCGGCGAACCACGGATCCATTCGTCGAAACGGGAGCGTCGTGAGGCCCCGAGCACCAGCTGGGTGGCGTTCTCCTCCCTGGCAAAGGCCAGCAGGGCGCCGCCGACATCGTCACCAACGATTTCGTGATAGCGACCGCCCAGATCGTGCAGCAACTCGACCTGGGCCGACAGCGCGGTACGGGCCTCGTCGGCAAGTCCGTCGGTGGGCCGGACGAACACTCCGAGGAGATCGGCTCGAGACCTCATCGCCATCCGGGCCGCCCTTCGCACCACGTCATCCCCACCGGCGGCCCCGGCCAATGCCACCACCACCCGCTCTTTGGTCTCCCATTGGTCTTCGATCCCGTGAAGGCTGCGGTACCGGGCGAGGGCCTCGTCGACACGGTCCGCTGTCCACGACAACGCCAGCTCGCGCAATGCACCGAGGTTGCCGGGACGGAAGTAGTTACCGAGGGCGGCGTCGATGCGCTCGGCGGGATAGATCTTCCCCGCCGCCATGCGCTCCCGTATCCCCTCCTGGGTCAGGTCGACCAGCTCGATCTCGTCCGCCCGTCTGACCACCTGGTCGGGTATGGTTTCGCGTTGGACGATGTCGGTGATGTCGTATACGACGTCATTGAGCGACTCGAGATGCTGGATGTTCAGCGTCGTCAAGACATCGATGCCCGCTTCGAGCAGAACTTCTACGTCCTCCCAGCGCTTGGCATGGCGCGACCCGGGAACGTTGGTGTGCGCCAACTCGTCGACCAGGGCGACCTCGGGCGCCCGGCGCAGAACCGCGTCCAGGTCCATCTCGTCGAAGATGGACCCTCGATAGTCGACACGGCGCCGTGGCACGGTCTCGAGGTCGCCTATGAGTGCCTCGGTGTCCCTCCGGCCGTGGGTCTCGACGAACCCGATGACCAAATCACGACCTTCACGACGCAGCCTGTGCCCTTCCTCGAGCATGGCATAGGTCTTGCCCACGCCCGGGGCGGCGCCCAGGAATACCCGGAGCCTTCCCCCGGTCATCGGCCACCGCTGGCGGCGCTGCCCGACCTCAACTGGCGTCGGGCGTCGGCCAGCTCGCTGGCCAGCACAGCGACGACCAACACGGCAAGGGTGAGGATCACGTCGGCGCGGGCGGCGATCTCGGTGTGAAAGCGAGGCTCGGTATGGGCGTAGCCGAACCAGAGCGCAGCAGAAACGGCGGTGGTGGCCCCCATGACCCGCCCACCCCGAAACCCCACGAATGCGGAGACCACCGGTATGAACAGGGCAACCACCATCTGGGCCGCCTCGGCGGGGACGAAGGCCCAGGTCAGGGCGGTGCCGATACCGATGCCGGCGAAGACCCGGATCAGGAGAGGCCATACCCGGGAGGTGTCCTGACGTGGCGAAGGCCGGTCGCTCATTCGAACAGCCCGACGAATAGCAGGACCAGCCCGGCAACCCCGACCACCACGACCAGGGTCAACCTCAGGGTGAGGGACAGGGTGGCTTCTTCGTCGCGCTGCTGGTTGATCTCGCGGGTCAGGCTCCATCCCATGACCACTGCAAACACGAGGAGCGCGATCGAGATCGCGAACGGGAAGAGGTCGATCCTCAGTGTGGGTGCTTCGCTCACGGCGTACATCTGGTGCTCCGGCACAAACTCTAAGGAGGAGAGGGGGCAAGGCATGCCGTCCTGACGGGTTCTTAGCGAGACGGGCCACCTTCTTTCCGGGTCGCTAGCACCCGCCGCCCGAGCCGGGCGACCCGATTGTCCAGGCAAGAGACTCCTGTCCTTCACCGAGGTCCCCTGGCAGACACGCGCTAAGAGACCGTTGAGAAGCCCGAGCTCGCCGCCATGAACACGTCAAGGAATCGATTCTGGATGGTGACCCCGATTAGAAATGAAAGGAACCCGCCGTCGAAACAGCCTGGAGGTGAAGCAATGTCGGACATCGTTTACATAGCCGTCGCTCTGATCTTCTTCGCTCTGTGCGTCGCATACGTACGCGGTCTCGATCGCATCGTGCGCGCATCCGAAGAGGTCGAGTTGAAGCACGAGACGACGACACCTTGAGCTGGGACAACATCGTCGGCCTCGTCCTCGCCGTCCTGCTCGCCGGCTATCTCGTGGCCGCCCTGCTCTTTCCGGAGAAATTCTGATGTCCGTCGCGAGCTGGCTGCAATTCATCGCGCTCGTCGCGGCCACGCTTCTCACCGCGGTCCCGCTGGGCCGTTACATGGCCCGCGTGTACGGGGACGAGGGGAGTGCTCCAGGCGACCGCCTGTTCCTTCCGATCGAGCGGTTGATCTACCGGATCTGCCGGGTCGATCCTTCCCGGGGGCAGCGCTGGACCACCTACGCCTATTCGCTGCTCGGCTTCAGTCTCCTCTCGTTTCTCGTCGTTTATGGGTTGCAGCGGCTGCAGGGGTCGCTGCCGCTCAATCCCGCCGATCTACCCGGCGTGGTCCCGCATCTCTCCTTCAACACCGCGGTCAGCTTCATGACCAACACCAACTGGCAGTCGTACGGCGGCGAGTCCACGATGAGCCATCTGACCCAGATGCTCGGCCTATCGGTTCAGAACTTCGTGTCGGCCGCGGCAGGGATGGCCACCGTGGTCGCCCTGATCCGCGGACTCTCCCGGCGCAGGGCATCCACCCTCGGCAACTTCTGGGTCGATGTCACCCGGGGCACCATCCGTATCCTGCTGCCGCTTTCGTTCGTAGTCGCACTCGTGCTGGTGAGCCAGGGAGTGATCCAGAACTTCAACGGGTTCACCGAGGTGACCACGGTCGAAGGGGCGGCTCAACTCATTCCGGGTGGCCCTGCCGCCAGTCAGGTGGCCATAAAGCAGCTAGGGACCAACGGGGGCGGGTTCTTCAACGCGAACTCCTCGCATCCCTTCGAGAACACAGGGTCGTTCAACAACTTCGTCGAGACGTGGGCGATCTTGGTGATCCCGTTCTCCTTCGCCTTCACCTTCGGTCGCATGGTGAACGACCCGCGACAGGGCCGGAGCGTGTTCGTCATCATGTTCATCGTCTGGGCCGGCATGTCCCTGTTCGCGATGGGTCTAGAGAGCGCCGGCAATCCGCATCTCGAGGCGCTGGGCGCCGATCAGGCCACGACCGCCCAGCAGTCGGGCGGGAACATGGAAGGCAAGGAGATCCGCTACGGGCCGGCGGCTTCAGGGCTCTGGGCGGCATCGACGACCGGGACCTCGAACGGCTCGGTCAACTCGATGCACGACAGCATGACACCGCTGGGCGGTGGTGTGGTCCTCACCCACATGACGCTGGGCGAGATCAGCCCGGGCGGGGTGGGTGTGGGGCTGAGCGGGCTCCTCGTGATGGCAATCCTCTCGGTGTTCATCGCCGGGCTGATGGTGGGGCGCACGCCCGAATACTTGGGCAAGAGAATCCAGGCGGGAGAGATGAAGATGGTGGCGCTGTATGTGCTGGCTATGCCCGCCGTGTTGCTCGGGTTCACCGCCGCGTCGATGTTCGTCGACTCGGTCCTCAACGTCACCATTTGGAACTCCGGGACTCACGGCTTCACCGAGATCCTTTACGCCTTCACCTCCGCTTCCAACAACAACGGCTCGGCGTTCGCCGGCATCACCGCAGCCACGCCGTGGATGGACACCACATTGGGCCTGGCGATGCTGGTGGGCCGGTTCTTCCTCATCATTCCGGTCCTCGGGATCGCCGGTTCAATGGCGCCTAAGCAGGTCATGCCCGCCACCACCGGGACCTTCCCCACTCACACCCCGCTCTTCGTCGGCCTTGTGATCGGGGTGGTCCTGATCGTGGCCGGTCTCACCTTCTTCCCTGCCCTAGCCCTGGGCCCGATCATCGAGCACCTCTCTCTGTAGGAGACAGATCGAATGCAAACTCAATCCCTTCGATCAGAAACAGGACGGGTCGGCCGCCGGTCGTTCTTCGACACATCGATCGTTTGGCCGGCGGTGATCGACAGCTTTCGCAAGATCAATCCCCGTGTCCAGGCCCGCAACCCGGTCATGTTCGTAGTCCTGGTGGGGAGCGTGCTCACCACCGTCCTCTTCCTTCGCGACCTGGGAACCGCCTCGAGGGCGGAGAACGTCTTTGCCGGGCTGATCGCGGCTTGGCTCTGGTTCACGGTGCTCTTTGCCAACTTCGCCGAAGCGATGGCGGAGGGGAGAGGCAAGGCGCAGGCGGCGTCATTGCGCCAGACAAGGGCGACCACGATGGCCAACCGCCGGCGGAAGGATGGATCGGTGGAAGAGGTGCCCTCTTCGCACCTGACCGTCGACGACGTGGTGATCGTCACGGCGGGAGAGATCATCCCCTCGGATGGTGAGATCATCGACGGCATCGCCTCGGTGGACGAGTCCGCCATCACCGGCGAGTCGGCGCCGGTGATCCGGGAGGCCGGCGGCGATCGTTCCGCGGTGACCGGTGGGACCAGGGTCCTCTCCGACCGGATCGTGGTCCGGATCACGGCGCGGGCTGGAGAGACCTTTCTGGATCGGATGATTGCCCTGGTCGAGGGCGCCAACCGGCAGAAGACACCCAACGAGATCGCCCTCAACACCCTCCTGGCCGTGCTGACCATCATCTTCCTCATGGCCACGGTCACCCTGCAGCCGTTTGCCATGTATGCCGGCGCCGAGCAGAGCGTGGTGGTGCTGGTGGCGCTCTTGGTCTGTCTGATCCCGACCACGATCGGGGCCCTGCTCTCCGCGATCGGGATCGCGGGGATGGACCGGCTCGTCCAGCACAATGTGCTCGCGCTGTCGGGACGGGCAGTGGAGGCGGCCGGGGACTGCTCGACTCTCTTGCTGGACAAGACGGGGACGATCACCCTGGGAAACCGCCAGGCTGCGGAGTTCCTCCCCCTGCCCGGCATCGCAGAAGAGCGCCTGGCCGCAGCAGCCCAGTTGGCCAGCCTGTCGGACGACACACCTGAGGGCCGATCGATCGTGGTCCTGGCCAAGGACCGGTTCGACATCCGAGAGAGGGATCTGTCCCATGCCCAACTGGTCCCGTTCAGCGCTCAGACCAGGATGAGTGGAGTCGACCTGAATGGCTACTCCGTCCGCAAGGGCGCAGCGGATGCGGTCAAGAAGTGGGTGACCGGGCAGGGGGGGATTCTGCCCGAGGGGCTCGATCAATTGGTCGAAGGGGTGGCCACGTCGGGGGGGACTCCCCTGGTGGTCGCCGAGGGGCTCGAGATTCTGGGAATCATCCATCTCAAGGACGTGGTCAAGGAAGGGATCCGCAACCGGTTCGAGCAGCTGAGGAGCATGGGAATTCGCACCGTGATGATCACCGGTGACAACCCGTTGACCGCTCAGGCCATCGCCACCGAGGCCGGCGTCGACGACTTCCTCGCCGAGGCGACCCCGGAGGACAAGATGGCCTTGATTCGCCGCGAGCAGGCAGGGGGGCGCCTGGTGGCCATGACCGGCGATGGCACCAACGACGCACCCGCCCTCGCCCAGGCCGATGTCGGGGTATCCATGAACACCGGCACTCAGGCGGCGAAGGAGGCGGGGAACATGGTCGATCTCGACTCCAACCCGACCAAATTGATCGAGATCGTGGAGATCGGAAAGCAGCTTCTGATCACGAGAGGCGCCCTGACCACCTTCTCCATCGCCAACGACGTGGCCAAGTATTTCGCCATCATTCCGGCGATGTTTGTTGGGGTCCTCCCCGCCCTGGACCAGCTCAACGTGATGTCACTGGCGACACCACGCACGGCGATCCTGTCGGCGGTCATCTTCAACGCCTTGATCATCATCGGCCTGGTCCCGCTCGCCCTGCGCGGAGTCAAGTTCAGGGCGGAGGCGGCGTCGACGATGCTGCGGCGCAACCTGCTCATCTACGGGCTGGGCGGGATCGTCGCCCCCTTCGTCGGCATCAAGGTCATCGACCTGCTCATCTCTGCCCTGGGAGTGTCCTGATGCGACGTCAACTGCTGCCCGCCCTCGGCATGGTGATCATCTTCACCATCCTCACCGGAGTCGTATACCCACTGGTGGTGACAGGGATCGCACAGGCCGGGTTCACCGGCAAGGCCAACGGGTCACTGGTCGAGGTCGATGGTGAGACGGTCGGATCCCGGTGGATTGGACAGCAGTTCACTGGAGACGAGTACTTCCATCCCAGGCCGTCGGCGACGGATTACGCGCCGGGGCCGGGGTACGCCTATGGCTCCAACTACGGGCCGACCAACGAGACCTGGCTGGCGGAAGTCGAGGAATTGGTCGATGCCTATCGGACGACCAACGGCCTCGAAGAGACGACGCCGGTGCCGGTCGATGCCGTGACCGGCTCGGCCAGCAGCCTCGACCCTCACATCTCCATCGCCAACGCCAGACTCCAGGCCACCCGCGTGGCGGACGCCCGCAACCTCGAGGTCGGGGAAGTCATGGCATTCATCGACGACAGCACCGAAGTCAGGGCGCTTGGATTCCTGGGCGAGCCCGCGGTCAACGTCCTCATCCTGAACCTGGCGCTCGATAGCCCCCAGGGTCAGTAACGCAAGAGAAGACCGGCCCCGAGAGGAGCCGGTCTTCTTGGTCGAGGTCGAATGTTGCTCAGCCGAGGATCTTGGCCTTCTGCGCCGCGAACTCGGCGTCTGTCAGGAGTCCCTTGGCCTTCAACTCGCCGAGCTTGGCCAACTCGTCAGCCGAAGAGGCACCGCCAGACGACGCTGAGACTTGCTGGATGTACTTCCTCTGCATCTCCTCACGGGCGGCCATTTCCTCCATAGCCCTCTCCTGCATCGACCCGCCGCGGCTGATCAGGTAGACGAACACTCCGAGATATGGCAGGACGATGACGAAGATCGTCCAGAGGGCCTTGCCCCCACCGGAGAGGTCCTTGCTACGAAAGATGTCACCGAAGACCGTGATGAGGAGCCAGATCCAGACGAAAAACAAAAAGAACCACAACATGGACCAGAACAGATCCAACAAAGGCATACTGCCCAACCTTTCCTAACGGGGTATTCCGGGGGCGAGCCCTCGAGCACGCCCTTGAAACCTGAAGTGTTGCACATCGAATCGGTCGGTGTGAATGTCAAAAGCCCGGCGCCCGCCATCGTCCGCGTCATAGACTCATCGCAGGTTCGAGCAGAGGACCACATTCCCGGGAGGATTCGCACAGATGACCAAGGAAACGAGTGGATGGGCGATCGGCTGGATCACCTTCGCGGCCATCCTGATGATCATGCATGGGTCATGGAACGTGATCGCCGGCCTGGTGGCCCTCTTCCAGGGCGACTTCTACCTCATCGGGCGTGAGTACTACCTGGAGTTCGACGTGACCGCCTGGGGATGGGCCCACCTGATCATTGGCGTGGTGATGCTGCTCGCCGGCTTCGCGCTGTTCCGTGCCGCCACGTTGGCGCGAACAGTCGGCGTGATCGTCGCAGTGATCGCAGGGATAGCGTCGTTTGCCTGGCTGCCCTATTACCCGGTCTGGGGCGCACTGATGGTCACGGCGTCGATCTTCGTCATCTGGGCGCTCACAACCCATGGGCGCGACATGGCCACGATGAAATGATCGAACCACGACCCGACCCGGTCGTAGGCTCTGGAGAGTACGAAGGAGGAGATCCCCAATGACGCAGGAAACGAGTGGATGGGCGGCGGGTTGGACCACTTTCGCGGCCCTGATGATGATCATGCTCGGGTTCTGGCATGCAATCGCCGGCTTCGCGGCGATTCTCGAGAACGAGTTCTACGTGATCGGACGGGAGTATGTCTTCCAGTTCGACGTCACCACCTGGGGATGGATCCATCTCATACTCGGTGTGGTGGTCATACTCGCCGGCCTCGCCCTGTTTCGGGGGGCGGTATGGGCGCGGACCATCGGGGTCATCCTCGCCGCGGTGAGCGCGATAGCCGCCTTCGGCTGGCTGCCCTACTACCCGGTCTGGGGAGCACTATTGATCGCAGCCGCGTTCTTCGTGATCTGGGCACTGACCGCGCACGGGCGCGACATCACCAACATCGGGTGACACGCCGAAGCCACCGGCAGCCCTAACCGAGAGGTCTGACTTCGCCGTCGATGACCAGCTCGTCGACGATGCCGACCACTACTGCCCGGATCGCACCCCAGTTCAATCCCAGGATCTGACGGGCCGAGCTTCCCTCGTCGAGGATGAGCACGGTGTCGCCCACCCCGGCGTCGACCACGTCTACGGCGATGGTGTAACCGGACGCCTCGCCGTTGACGTCCTGGGTGTCGCAGAGGAGGAGGCGGTGGTCGTCGAGGAGCGGGATGTTGATCGTGGATACCACGGTCCCTGCGACCCTTCCCACCTTCATCACTCCTCCTCCAGGTGAACATCGTCGACGATCCCGACGATGGCATGGTCCACGGGGACGAATCGCACCGGGAGGGCCTCGGCCGCCTCACGTGAAGCCACGAAGTAGACGAGCTCGCCCGGGCCGGCCATGGACACGGCGTCGGCGGCGACCAGTGTGTCGCCCGCCGGTCGTTGTGTCTTGTCCAGAGGCTGAACAACGAGAAATCGCACCCCTTCGAGCCCGATGACCTTCTCCGTCGCCACCACGCTGCCCAGCACGAGCCCGAGCTGCATCTCAGCTTCTCCCCCGCCCAGCGGAGACCCTCTTCATGAAATGGACATTGCCTGCAAGGTTGTCTGCCATCTCCGCGTGAAGCTGGGCGATGACATCGGCTCGGATCAGCGTCTGGTGCCCATCGGCCCTGGCCGCGGCCGCTTCGACTGCCGCTTCCACCTCGGCCACCACACCGGAGAAGAGAACGTAGCCCTTCCCGCCGAGCCCGTCGGCCAGCCGGATGGCCGCAAGGCCCACATCGGCTGCTTTGACCCCTGCGTCGGCAGCGTCGAGGACGGCGGCCACCGAGAAGGTCTCGACGATCCCAAGGGCCTCGTCCCCCACCGGCGCCCGTCTGGAGTCGGATGTGATCGCGTCGGCCACCTTCGGATGCAAGTCGGCGAGGAACACGACGTCGGAGAGTGACCTCGAGCCCACCTCGTTGCCGACTCTCAACGCCTCCTCGACGCTGGCGGTGTCCCCGGTCACCATCACCAGGTACTTGCCGGGGTGCACCGTCCCGGCATAGATCGCACCCAAGGGTGCAGCCTTGACCATCGCATCACCGGTCACGATGCCATCGCTGATCGAGCCGAATTCGAAGAGTGCGATTGCGGGGTCTCGATCAGACAATGTTCAGGGCTCCGACCACAGTCACCCGCCGCACCCGGGAGAAGGTGCGGGGTCGGGTCATGCCCTCCCCGGTGGGGCTCGCGATCGAGAACGACGTGAAACCCTCCCCGCCCTGTCCCAGCCCGTTGAAGTTGGACCCGTTGGCCACGAAGATGCTGCAGTTCATGGCCCGGGCCATGCGGGTGATCGTCTCGACGTTGGTGCTGTGGATCGAGGCCGTGTGCCTGAAACCGTGCTCGGAACGAACCGCCAGATCGATGGCATCGTCAACGTTGGTCACCCGGACCACGGGCATCACCGGCATCATTTGCTCGGTCCAAACCAGGGTGTGATCGCGGGGGACCTCGGCCACGACCAGACGGATGTCGTCTCCCACCATCACGCCGATCTCGGCCAATATCCTGGCCGCGTCCTTGCCTATCCAATCGGTGTTGATCATCCCCGGTTTCCCGGGGGGACCCATCTCCTTGAAGATGACCCGCTCCAGGCGCTTCAACTCGTGCTCTTTCAGCCGGTATGCGCCGGTGGACACCATCGACTGGACGAGTCGGTCAGCCACAGTGTCCACCACGATGGTGGTCTTCTCGTCGGTGCAGATCACGTTGTTGTCGAAGGACGCGCCCTTGACGATGGCCCGGCCCGCGCTCTCCACATCGGCGGTTTGGTCGACCACCGAGGGGGGGTTCCCCGGCCCCGCAGTGATCGCTTTCTTGCTCGTTTTCAAGGCTTCTTTGACCACTCCCGGCCCTCCGGTGACGAGCAGGACGCGAACGTCGTCGTGGTTCATCAACTCGCGGGCCGAATCGAGTGTTGGCTGGGGTATCGCAGTCACCAGATCGGGCGGG